>Ga0272443_10001105_pt1 | contig 42441 bp, 44 predicted proteins | sample SSMAcet12_FD_193581 | JGI IMG/M metagenome (GOLD analysis project Ga0272443, IMG submission 193581) | Marine sediment archaeal communities from Little Sippewissett salt marsh, Falmouth, MA, United States - SSM-Acet-12 | ecosystem: Environmental > Aquatic > Marine > Wetlands > Sediment ...
GACCAACTCATCGACGCGCTTCTGCCGGACGTTGTCGGGGTCAGACCGCGTATCGTGCCGCAAGAAGCAAGGTGTGCCCCCCTGCCCGCTCCGAAACAGAGAGTGAGAGGATGGACGACGACCGTAAACCAGTGCTTGCTGGAACGTCACGGATGTCAAGCGCTACACTGTCCGCGAAACCGGGGTAACTCCAGACGCCTTCCCTGGTCTCGGTAGCGCGGTACAAGAACACAAGTCGGTCCGCTCGATCAACTCGATCAGCGATCGCCATGTGAGGGTCAATCGTCCAGTAGTTCCGCTGCAGGAAGTAGAAAGCCAGCCATAGCCCCGTCCTCACCTTATCGAGCCATGACAACATCACGCTCAGATCGGCCGCACTGATTTCCTCGTGGCCTAGCATCTTCTCCATCACTTGCTTGGCACTACCCTCCAACTCTGAGAAACGCTCGTTGCAGTCTGTATAAGCCGGAAAGACGAACTTGCTGAACGGAATTCTCAGAACATCGAGTTCCTTCGTGCGGTCATTCCAAACGGGGGCGAAGGTAGCAAGTCTGCGCGACGAACCTGTCATCTCGAGCAGCCACCTAGGGACTACATGCTCCCGGTTCTTGTCTGTGGGTCTCTTGCCGCAGAACACACACAGCCTCCGACCACCCGGAGGTTCTGGTGGCTCATTCGGTCTAGCGCTTGACATGAGTTCTACGAGGCTATCCTGCATCTGTAGCAGGAGCAAGATCGTCTCTTTGGCACCAACAGGAACTCAAAGCACATGGGGTCGGAGGGCAGGTCTTCGTCATCTGCGGATTGAGGGTCAGGTCTTGCTGCGCCGTATCTGAAGCTGTCCGAATCCGTTAGAAACTAGTACCGTTATGCAAGACCTGACCCCACGCCCTGCATCGTGCGCCTCCTTGCAGCTTCGACCGCGTTTCCTCATCGGCAGCGTACTCCACTGCCGACAAAGGAGGCGCGCTTTCATAACATCACAAACCCCATCTCAGAGAGGAGATAAGCCGAGCTTGATCCTGCGGATTAGGGTGTGTATCCCCCGATCTCCACAGCCTCGATCGGCTCCACTGGAGCGAAGCGCTCGGTCGCCAAGCGGAGATCGCGACGCAGGCAGCAGAGCTGATTGGTACGATGCGGACTCGTCCGCCGACCCTACTCCCGTTCGCCGGCCGACTGCCGCAGCACAACGCTGGCCAGCAGGATCGTCAGTACGACGAACACGAGAACACCGGCGAAGCCGACCGGCTCCTCCCATGGGGCGAGCCCCTTCACCATCACCGCGCGCAGGAGCCGGTTCGAGTAGGTCAGCGGTACGAGGTACGACAGCGGGCGCAGCAAGCTCGGGATCGCCTGAATCGGCCACATCATCCCCGACAGCAGCACCGAGGGCAGGATCACGAGCGGGAAGAAGACGATCGCCTGTGACTCCGTCTGGGCCAGCGCCGACAGCAGCGTGCCGAGACCGACGCTACCGACCGCGAAGAGGATCACGCAGACGAACGCCCACACGATCGATCCGTTGATCACGATGTCGAACACGCCGATTCCGACCGCAAGGACGACAAGGGATTGAATGAACGCGATCAGGCCGAACGCGACGACGTATCCGAGAATGAACTCGGCCCGCCGGGCCGGCGAAACCCAGACCCGCGAGAACGTGCCGTCGACCTTCTCCCGCACGATCGACAGCAGTGTCAAGACGGTGCTGATCAATGCCACGACGAGGCCCATGATCGCCGGCGCGAACGCGTCGATGAACCGCACTTCGACGCCGTACAACTCCCGAGCGTCGATCTCCACCGGACCGCCTTCCCCGAGGTCCATCGCCGCATCGGCCAGGCCCATTTGGATCGTCGTCGCAATCTGCGGGTCGGACTCGTCGAGCGTCAGATCGATCGTCCCCTGCGCGCTGGTGGCGACCCCCATCGCGAAGTGGGCGTAGTACAGGCTGGTGAACTTGTCGGGGATCCGGATCACGGCCTGGTACCCCTCGTCGAGAAGCAGTCGCTCCGGGTCGTCGACACGCTCCAGCACGGTCACCTTGAATGCATCGTCCTCCTGCAGGCTCTCAAGGATCGACTCGGTAAGATCCGTCCGGTCCTCGTCGACGAACGCGACCCGGATGTCGGTGATGTCGCCGGAGAACGAGTACCCGAACAAAAGCATCGCGATGGCCGGCAGGAGCAGCATGAACACGAGTACGCGCCGATCGTGCCAGATCTGGCGCAGGACGCGCTCGGTGACGGCGAGAATGCGGTACGCCTTCATGAGGCACCTCCCGCTCCAGGAACACCGCTTCCCGTTAGGATAAGGAAGACCTCTTCCATGTCCGGGGCCTGTCCCGGGCCGACCCTTCCGCTGTGCTCGGCGGCTTCCCGCTGTAGCGCGTCCGGTGTTCCGTCGGCGATCAGCCGGCCGCGCTGGATCAGGCCGACGCGCCCGCACCACTCGGCCTCGTGAAGGTAGTGGGTCGACAGGAGGATCGTCCGCCCCCGCCCATTCAGCTCGTGAAAGTGGTCCCAGAACTCGCGCCGCAACGCCGGGTCGAGGCCGATCGTCGGCTCGTCGAGCAGCAACGCGTCGGGCTGGTGGAGCAGCGCACAGGCGAGCGACAGCCGCTGCTTTTCCCCGCCGGACAGCCGGTCGGCCCGCTGACGGGCATGCCCGTCAAGCCGCATCAACTCGAGCAGCTCATGCGTGCGCTCCGAGATCCGGGCCCGTGACATCCCGTAGATGCGCCCGAAGAAGAGCAGATTCTCGGCCACGGTCAGGTCGCGATACACGGCACGTTCCTGCGGCATGTAGCCGAACCGATGCTCGACGGCTCGGCGTCCGCCGGGCATCGGCGCTCCGAGGAGGTACGCCGTGCCATCGGTCGGCACGGTCAGACCGCAGAGCATCCGGATCAACGTGGTCTTCCCCGCGCCGCTCGGACCTACGAGCCCGTAGATCTCGCTCGGTTCGATCGTCAACGACAGATCGTCGACGGCGCGGAGCTCGCCGAAACGCTTCGTGAGCGATTCCGCAGCGAACGCCGGCACGCGATCAGACATCCTCGCCCTCCCGGGCCTGCGGGTCGCGCTCGAACAGCGCCGGATCGAGGCCGTCGTTGACGATCAGCTCGTCGTAGTGGATCACGCTCTGCAGTACGCCCGCCTCGTCGTACGTCTCCATCGTCCGCGCGAGGTAGGTCGACTCGGCCACCTGCTCAATGTCGGAGATGCGAAGCTCGACGAGGAGGTTTCCATCCACGTCGTAGAGCAGCCGCCGAACGGGGACGAATGAATCCGGATCGACCCACAGTTCGATGCGGCCGTACGTCGCGTCATCGATCGTCGGTACCCCGACGAGGTGATAGGCACTCTCCTCGATCCCGACAAGATCGAATGCGTAGTCGCCAAGTTCGTCGTCGACGTCCCGCAGGAATCGACGAAAGGCGAGCCACGGCTGTTCGGCCGACGACAGGTCGGACAGGTCCTTCTCGTACCAGGTGTCGGCAGCAGCGATGTAGATCCACATGTCGTCTCCGACGGTCAACGTCAGGTTCCCGGCGAGGTAGTCGGGCGCGAGGTACTCCTGGAGCATGCGATCGGGCTGGAGGAGCGAGAGCCGCAGCCGCTGCGTCAGCTTGACAGTCCCGTCCTCGTAGGTCTCGATCGTCAGGAATGCATCGAGATCCTCCAGGCCGTTCGTGTTCTCATCCATGCGCTCGAGGACGGCGTCGGCGGTGTCGAGCGGTTGCGCGGCCGCCGCCATCCCGACGAGGGCGACCAGCAGCGCCAATGCAATCGGTGTGTGCCGTGTCATGACGAATCCTCCCTGGTTGCGATGTACCGCTTCCCTTTCTCGGTGAGTAGGCCGGCGTAGTAGATGGATTTCACGCTCCGAATCAACGACATCAGCGAGATCCCGCTGCGGAGAAGAACCTTCGGGGTGAGCACCGATCGGACCGTGCCGGTCAGGAGGAGGATCCAATGATCCGGATCCACGTCGGCGCGGAGGAACCCCTCCCGCTGCGCTTCCTTCATCAGCGCCTTCAACTTCTGCAGGCGCTTCAGGCGAATCGCATCGATCCGCTCCCACAATCGCGGAGACACCGCCTCAATTCGGTCGATCAGGTGCGTCTGGATCTGCGGCATGAACTCGCTGACGAACTCCAAAGATGCGAGGATCCGGTCCATCGCACAGCTCTCTCGCTCGAGGATCTCGTCCCAACGGGAGAGGTTCTCCTCCATGAACGAGACGACGATCGCCTCCACCAGTTCCTCCTTGGTCGGGAAGAGGTTGTAGAGCGTCTTCTTACTGATCCGCGCCCGCCGGGCGATCTCGTTCGTGGTAATCGCACGCAGGCCCTCGGAGAGGAGGATCTCCTTTCCTGTAGAGAGAATCCGCTGCTTCGTGTCCATCCGCGACGTCCTCCCTTAAGCCCGAGAGTACCGATTTGGTATTTCTGGTATCGTATCGAACGACACCCGCCACCTCAAGGCCAACAGGATCGTCGTTCGCGGGGATCGGCCTGGAACTCGCTCCATCCGGCCGGTACGAGAACCTACCCGGGCCGCTCGAAGACCGCCTCCAGGAACGGCCCCATTGGGAATCGTCGCCCCTCTCGGGAACGGACTTCCCGCAACCCAGCTCCCTGCATCAGCGTGTGGTACTCCCCGGTGGGCAGCCCGTGGGGTTGCACGGTCGGCTCCCGGAAGTACAGCCGCCCTCCCGGCCTCAGCAGTGACGCCAACGTCTCCACGGTCGAGGCTCGCTCGTCCTCCGTGACATCGTGAAGGGCGTTGTGGATCACCACGACATCGTACGATGCACCCGCGAGTGCGAGATCCTCGATTCGTCCGGTCAGGCATTTCACGTGGTCGTGCTTCGCCATGCGGCGCGTGGCGATCCGAACCATCGGCGGGGAGATATCCACGCACGTCAGCGAGCCCGTGGTCAGCCGCGGGGCCAGCCGCTCGGCGATCCCGCCCGATCCACATCCGAACTCGAGAAGATCCTCGCTTCCCTCCAACTCGATCGTTCCCGCGTAGTCCCGATAGAGCGATGCAAACAACCGCGGCGCAATGAGGCCGTCGACCAACACAAACGCAAACGACGGATGTACAAAATCCATCAGGCCCCCCTTCCGGAGCGCCGGAGTGTGCCCAGTGGCGGCATCCGGTGCAACCGTCCACCTGGCGAACTACCCCATCGGACTCGCGGCCATTCACGATCGGGACCGTGCATTGAACCGACGGCCTTCGTTTCGTACGCTTCCCACTCAAGCCTCTCTCGTCACGCAGAGACGACGCAGCGTTCGTGTTCCCCCTCGTGAGAGTCGAACCGATTCCGGCTTGCACTCGGAGCCGTTTTTGCCTGTGATGTAAGAGGAGAGCGAAGGAGTGACGATGACCCAGGCGACACCGATGGAGCGCATACGCAACGTGGGCGTGATGGCCCACATCGACGCGGGGAAGACGACGGTGACGGAGCGAATCCTCTTCTTCACCGGGAAGCGGCACAAGATCGGAGAGGTCCACGACGGCGAAGCGGCGATGGACTGGATGATCCAGGAACAGGAACGCGGGATCACGATCACGTCTGCAGCGACGACGGCCTATTGGCGGGATCATCGCATCAACATCATCGATACGCCCGGGCACGTGGACTTCACCGCGGAGGTCGAGCGGTCGCTTCGCGTCCTCGACGGGACGGTTGCGCTCTTCTGCGCCGTCGGAGGCGTCCAGCCGCAAGCGGAGGCCGTCTGGCGACAGGCTGAGAAGTACCGCGTGCCGCGAATCGCGTTCGTCAACAAGATGGATCGCGCCGGCGCCGACTTCGAGCGCGTCGTCGAGGAGATCCGCGAAGAACTGGGGGCCAACGCCGTTCCGGTCGTCATCCCGATCGGCGTCGAAGGCACCTTTCAGGGTATCGTCGACCTCGTCCACATGCGGGCGGTCTACTACGACGACGCGCCGCAGGGCGCGACGATCCGTGTTGAGGAGATCCCGTCCGATCTCGTCGGCGCCGCCCGGGCCGCCGAGGAGCGGATGATCGAGCGGATCAGCGAGCAGGACGATCAGCTGATGGAGAAGTTCATCGAGGGCGAGACGCCCGCACCGGACGAGGTCGTCCGCGCGATGCGCAAGGCGACGATCGATGGCCGGTTCATCCCCGTCCTTTGCGGAGCCGCGTTCAAGAACAAGGGCGTACGGCTCCTCCTCGACGGCATCGTCGACTACCTCCCCTCTCCGGCCGATCTCCCACCGATCATCGGCGCATCCACCGAATCGAACGAGGAATTGATTCGGCATCCGAACGACGACGCGCCGCTGGCGGCGCTCGCGTTCAAGGTCCAAGCCGACAAGCATATGGGGAAGCTGACGTACGTCCGCGTCTATTCCGGCGTCCTGAAAGCCGGGGCTCAGGTCTACAACGCGAGCCGCGACAAGGTGCAGCGAATCGGACGGCTGTTCGAGATGCACGCGAACGATCGCGAGGCAATCGAGCAGCTGCGATCGGGCCAGGTCGGCGCCGTCGTCGGACTCGCTGAGACCCACACCGGCGACACCATCTGCAGCAAGGAGCATCCGATTCTTCTCGAATCGATCGAGTTTCCGGCGCCGGTCATCGGCGTCGCCGTCTCGCCGGCCTCCCGTGAGGATCGCGACAAGCTGTCGGCAGCTCTTCATCGGCTCGCCGAGGAGGATCCGACCTTCGTCGTCCGCTCCGACCCCGAGACACACGAGGTCGTCATCTCCGGGATGGGCGAGCTGCACCTGGAGATCATCGTCGATCGGTTGAAGCGGGAGTTCAACGTCGCCGTTCATGCGGACCGCCCGCAGGTCGCCTACCGCGAGACGATCCTCGCCCCGGTCGAGCACGAGTACCGCCACGTCAAGCAGACAGGCGGGCGGGGGCAGTACGCGCATGCCGTCTTCCGCGTCGAGCCGACCGACCCGGGAACCGGATTCCAGTACGAAGACACGATCACCGGCGGGAAGATCACTCGCGAGTTCCTCAACGCGATCGAGCGGGGCATCGTCGACGAAATGGCCGAAGGACCGTACGCCGGCTTCCCGATGGTCGACATCAACGTCACCGTTACCGACGGCTCGATGCACGACGTCGACTCCTCCGAACAGGCGTTCCGGACCTGCGGCCGGATGGGCTTTCGCGAGGCTTGTCTCGAGGCCGGACTGACGCTGCTCGAACCGGTGATGTCCGTCGAGGTCACCGCACCGGAGGAGTACACCGGTGCGGTCACCGGCAGCCTCTGCAGCAAGCGCGGCCGCGTCCTCGGCATGGACACGAAGGCCGGCGCGGCGGTCCTCCGCGGACGGGTCCCGTTGGCCGAGATGTTCGGCTACGCATCGGAGCTTCGGAACCTGACGAGCGGCCGCGGTACGTTCACGATGCACTTCGAGCACTACGAGGCCGTCCCGTACGCGATCGCCGAGAACGTGATCGAGGAGAGAAGGGCGAAGGACGGCTAGTCGTCGAGGGCTTCGGCTTCCTCCCGGATCCTCCGCCACGCGTTCTCGACATGGATCTCGTCGGTGCGCGTCTGACCGACGCAGAGCCGCAGGGTGTGCTTCCCGCCGAGGACGGTGTGGGTCAGGTACAGGTCGCCGCTTCGGTTCAACCGATCGAGCAGCGCGCGGTTCGCGGCGTCGCCACCGCGATGCCGGAAGCACACGAGGTTCAGCGGCGCAGGCGCCGCCAGTTCGAACCGGTCGTCGACCTCCACCCAACCGCGGAATCGCTGCGCCAACTCGATATGCCGCCGGACGTGGTGGCGTAGCCCCTCGACGCCGTAGTGGCGGATGACGAACCAGAGCTTCAGCGCGCGAAACCGCCGACCGAGCGGCACGTGCCAGTCTCGGTAGTCGATCACCGTCCCCGATTCGGTCGCCCGGTTCCGAAGGTACTCCGGCAGGATGCTCAGCGTGCGGATCAGTGCCTCCCGGTCGGCGACCCAGAAGCAATCGCAGTCGAAGTTCGTGAACATCCACTTGTGCGGATTGAAGCAGTACGAGTCCGCGAACTCGACGCCGTCGTGGAGGTACCGATACTCGGGACAGAGCGCCGCTGTGCCAGCCATCGCCGCATCGACGTGGAGCCACAATCCCTCACGCTTGCAGATCGCTCCGATCTCGGGGATCGGATCGATCGCGTTCGATGACGTCGTCCCGACGGTCGCCGAGACGAAGAACGGCGTGAGGCCGGCGGCGCGATCGGCGTCCATCCGTTCCTCCAACAGCTCCGGCCGCATGGCGAACGTCTCGTCAACGTCAATCAACCGGAGGTTCTTGCGGCCGATCCCGGCAATCCCGATTCCCTTCGTTATCGACGAGTGGGCCTGGCTCGACGTGTAGGCGACGAGACGCTTGTCGAGGCCTCGCTCGTTCGACGCGAAGCCGGTCGCCCGTTCGCGCGCGGCGAGGATCGCGCAGAGCGCCGCGCCGGACGCAGAATCCTGGATGACGCCTCCGCCGTCGCCCGTCGAGCGGAAGGCCTCCGGCAAGCCGAGCATCCCGAGGAGCCAATCGAGGACGTGTGTTTCCAGCTCGGTGCACGCCGGGCTAGTCGCCCAGAGCATCCCCTGAACGCCGAGTCCGGCGGAGAGCAACTCGCCGAGGATCGCCGGGTATGACGTGTTCGCCGGGAAGTAAGCGAAGAAGTCGGGCGACTGCCAGTGCGTGATCCCCGGGAGGAGGATCTCATCCACGTCTCGAAGCATCGCTTCGAACGGTTCGCCCTGCTCCGGCGGCTCCGCAGGAAGCTGCTGGCGAATCAATCCCGGCTCGACCTGCGACAGGACCGGGAGATCGGCGACACGCCGCTCCCGGTACTCGACGATCCAATCGATGAGCTTCCGCGCCTCCCGCCGAAACGCCCCGCCATCCATATGGCGCGAGACGCCCGGCCGGCCGCCCTCGTCGCTCACAGCAGCGTGCCGAGTCGGTCGAGATCGAGGTGCTTCGCCGCAAGCGCCGCGAGGCGATCGATCTTCTCCGTGTCGTCAGCCGTCAGCAGCGGGTGGATCCGTTCGACCTGAAGGGCCGTTTCATACGTGTCCTTCGGGACGAGAAGAAGCGGGACGCCGTGCTCGCTCGCCTTCGAGATCACGTTGGCCGGCGGGACGATGTTGTTCGTCAAGACGATCGCCGACGTGCCGCCGGCTTCGAGGACCGCGAGGATCATGTCGCTTCGGTCCCCGCTCGAGATCACGAGCTTGTCCGATGTCTTGATCCGCGGATCGCCCATGGCCGCGTTGACCGACATCGCGCCGACCACGACGGTTCGGATCGGCTTCCCGAGTCCTTCCTCGCCGGCGATCACCCGTGCGAACAGTTTGTCGGCCACTGTCGACACCGATCGGGTCGAAAGCTCCACGACATACGGGACGATGCCGAGCACGTCGACGCCGATCGCCTCGATTTCCGGCAAGTGCGTCTCGCGGAAGTCGTCGGGGTGAACCACCTTGTTGACGATGACTCCGACGATCGTCGCTTCGTCGCTGGTAACGAACCGCTTGATGAACGCGAGATCGTCGGCGATCTCGTCCTCGCCGCCGCTGGCGACGATCACGACCGGCGTCCCGGTCTCCTGCGAGATCGTCAGCGGATCGAGGTGGACCGATGCCCCGTAGGAGAGATTCGCCCCACACTCGATGAGGACCGCGTCACGTTCCTTCCCGATCTCGTTCACGATGCCGGCGAGCGCCTCGAAGACCGACGCACGATCGTACATATAGCGAAGCTTCGAGTGGTCGAACCCGATCGAGATCGACTCCGGTTCCTCCCCGAGCTCGAACACCCGGGTGAGCAACGCCGCATCGTAGTCCCATAGTCGCTTCTTCCGATAGAGGAACCGATCGCCGAGCGGCTTCGCGTATCCGAACCGCTTCTCCAGGGCCTTCGACAGCCCAATGATGAGACTCGTCTTCCCCGCGTCCTCGCGAGTCGAGGCAACAATCAGCGACTTCACGTCAGCTCACCCCCTCGGGCCGTTGGATCAGTATCCTCATATCGACCGTCCTTGTCCCCTGCCCGTGGTCGTACGCAACGAGCGGGTTCACTTCGATGTCCGTGATCTCCCGACACTGAGCAATCAGATGGCTCAACCGGACGACAACGTCCGCGATCGCGTCGATGTCCTTTCGGCTTTCGCCTCGAACCCCGAGCAACAGCGGATACGACCGCAGGTCGGCAATCATCTCGCGCGCCGCCGACCGGTCGACCGGTGCCGCCCGGAAGGCGACATCCTTCATCACCTCGACGTAGATCCCGCCGAGGCCGATCATCACGACCGGCCCGAACGACGGATCCTGTCTCGCACCGACGATCGTCTCTACGCCGGGGCGAACCATCTCGACAACCTCGATCCCGTCGATCACCGCGTCCGGGACGTGCGCGCGGCAACTCCGGAGGATCGCCTGGTACGCGTCGACAACCTCGACTTCGTTGACCAAGTCGAGCGCAACGCCGCCCGAGTCGCTCTTGTGCACGATGTCCTTCGAGACGACCTTCATCACGACCGGGTACCCGATCTCGTCGGCGGCCCGTACCGCCTCGTCGAGGTTCCGTGCCACGATCGATCGCGGCATGTCGAGGCCGAGGAGTCCGGCGACCTGCGCCGCCTCCGGGGCGAGGAGGAAGGTGCGTCCATCGGCCCGTGCGCCGTCGAAGACCTCTCGAATCCCGTCGATCGGCAATTCGAGTGGCTCGGCAGGCTCAACCGGCTCGAGCATCCTCCGGTGGACGCGATACAGCGCACCGAGCGCCGATACGGCCTCGTAGACGTCGCCGAAGACCGGGATCCCCTCCCCCTTCAGCTCTCGAATCACGGCCTCGATCCGCTCCCCACCGAACAGAGAGAAGACGATCGGCTTGCGGCCGCGATAGCGCGCGTAGACGTCGCGCAGCAGGTCGGCGAACCGGCTCGTGTCGAACAGCGCCGTCTCGCAGTACAGCGCGATGGCCGCGTCCATCCGATCCTCGGCGAGCACCGCGCCGAGCGACCGCGCGTAGTCCTCCGCCGTCGCCTGTCCCGTCAGGTCGACCGGGTTCTTCGACGAGCCGAAGTCAGGCATGACACCGGCGAAGGTCTCCTCGAGCACCTCCTGATCGTCGTACAGTGTCACCTCGTACTTCTCGCACGCGTCGGTCGCCAGGACGCCGATACCGCCGCCGTTGGTCACGATGACCGCCTGATCGCCGGGCGGCAGCGGTGTCTCAGCCAAGTACCGGACCCAGGTGAACGCCTCCTGAACGGATTCCGCCCGCAGGACGCCGGACTGGCGCATCACCGCGTCGAACACCTCGTCCGCGCCGGCGAGGGACCCGGTGTGTGACGCGGCGGCCATCGACCCGCGCTTCGACCGCCCGGACTTGATGACCACGACCGGCTTCGTCCGCGTCACACGCGCAAGCGTCTTCTGCAGGCGGTCGCCGTTCTTCACGCCCTCGACGTACATCAGGATCGCACGCGTCCGCTCGTCGGCTGAGAGGACTTCGAGCAGATCGGCCTCGTCGACGTCGGCCTTGTTGCCGACCGAGACGAGCGCCGAGAGACCGACCGACTCGGTCGCCGTCTTCCCGATCATCGCGATCCCGAGTGCGCCGCTCTGCGTCACGATCGCGACCGGGCCGGGGCTGATTCCGCCCGGGCCGAACGTCGCGTCGAGCGACGCGGCAGCGGAGTAGATCCCGAAGATGTTCGGGCCGAGAACACGCATCCCGTGAGCCCGCGCCCGCCGAACGATCTCCCGTTCGTCCTCCAGGTTGCCGACTTCGGAGAAGCCGGACGTGATGATCACGACGTGATGCACACCCGCCGCACCGCAATCATCCACCGCATCGAGTACCCGGCTCGCAGGAACCGCGAGCACCGCGACGTCGATCGTCTCGCCGACTTCCACCACGTTCGGGTAGGCCCGCAGCCCGAGGATCTCGCCGCCCTTCGGGTTGATCGGGTAGACACCGCCCTGATAGCCCGAGCGAACGACATTCTCGACGATCCGATACCCGATCTTCTCCGGATTTGCCGAGGCGCCGATCACGGCAATCCCCCGCGGCTCGAACAGCGACTTCATCTCCATCGCCACGTCCCCCGTCTCATCAGAACAGCATCCTCAGCTCGTACACCCCGGCGTCCCTTCGCTTCTCGATCGCGAAGCCGGATCGCTCGAACAGGTGCATCATTGCCTCGTTTTCCGTCAGGACTTCCGCGGTGAACCCGAGGAGTCCCTCTCGTTTCGCCAATACGGTCAGATAGGCAAGGATCTCTGTGCCGATCCCCCGTTCCTGCTCGTCGTCCCGCACGACGAGTGCGACGTCCGCCGTATGCGTCTCCACGTCGATTCCGTACTGCCCGACGCCGACGACGATCTCCCGCTCCTCCTCCTCGCTCACAGCGAGGATCACCATCTCGGCGGTGTAATCGATCACGACGAACTCCTGCAGACGCTCATGCGGCATGTCCTTTCGCGCCGAGAGGAATCGCCGGTAGGTCGAACGATCTGACAGGGAGTAGAAGAAGTCCTTCAGCAGCGGTTCGTCGGAGATCCGGACCGGCCGGAGGAGGATCTCGACACCGTCCCGCGTCGTGCGATGCGTCTCCAACGACTCCGGATACTCGCCGCGCTTGCCCGGCACGTACGCCTGATCGCGATAGATCAGGTTGCGATCCTTCGCCTCGCGCAGCAGCCACGGTCGGAACTTCGGGTGGGCCACCGAGATCAGCGCCATCGCCCGCTCCCTCATGTTCTTGCCATGGAGGTACGCGATTCCGTATTCGGTCACGACGTAGTGGACGTCCCCACGGGTCAGCGTGACGCCGTCGCCGCCGGAGAGCGCCGGGACGATCCGCGACACCTCTCCGCCGCGCGCCGTCGATTGAATCACCAGGATGGACTTGCCCCCCGGCGCGAGGACGGCACCGCGCATGAAATCGGCCTGTCCGCCGATCCCACTGTAGAACATGTCCCCGAGCGATTCGGCCGTCGCCTGCCCGGTGAGGTCGATCTGCAGCACCGTGTTGATCGCGGTCATCCGTTCGATCTGCGCGATCACCGACGGGTCGTTCGTGTACTCGACCCCGCGGAACTCGACCGCCGGGTTGTCGCGGAGGAACTCGTACGTCGACTCCTGACCCATCGAGAATGCGGCAACCGTCTTGTGCCGGTCGACCGACTTGAGACGGTTGTCGATGACCCCTGCCATCATCAGTTCGACGATCCCGTCGCTCAACAGCTCGGTGTGCACACCGAGGTGTTTCTTCCCCCGCAGGTGCGACAGAATCGCGTTCGGGATCCGTCCATACCCGACCTGAATCGTCGCGCCATCCCCGACGAGGCGGGCGACGTAGCCGCCGATTCGATCGGCGACTTCGTCCGGGACGTCGATCGAGTACTCGAGCAGCGGCTCGTCGTGGCGGACGGCGTAGTCGACGCGGTCGAGGTGGAGGAACGAGTCCCCGTGCGTCCTCGGCATGTACTCGTTCATCTGGCAGATGACGATCCGCGCGTTATCGACCGCGGCGCGCACGATATCGACCGAGATCCCGAGGCTGACGAAGCCGTGCTTGTCCGGCACGGATGTCTGAATCAACGCGACATCGATAGGGATCACCCGCCGGTGGAGAAGGTCCGGCACTTGCGAGAGGAAGATCGCCGTGTAGTCGGCCATCCCCTCGTTGACCGCCTCGCGCGTGCTCTGCCCGATGAAGAAGGAGTTCAAGCGGAAGTTGCGCTTCAGTTCGTCCTTCAGGTACGGCGCGACGCCGAGCGTCCAGACGTGAAGCACCTCCGCGTCGAAGAATGCCTTCGGATTCGACTCGGTGTAACGCACCAGCTCATCGAGCAGGTACTGCGGCTGGCCGCAGCCGGTCCCAATGAAAATCCGATCGCCTCGATGGATCGATGCGAACGCCTCGGAGAGCGGAGCAAACACGCCGGGATAGACCCGCCGGAGCCCGTCAAGCTCTGTCTCGTCCCCGTTGCCTGCGCTTTGTCGTTCCATGTTCTTCCGAAGCCCCGGAGCGTCGAGTCCCCGCTCCCTCATCCATGCGGGAACCGCCCCGGAGCCAGTGCGGGATCATACCCGCCTCGCGCGCGAAGGCAAGGCACGCGTCTCGTTCGCAGCGGTCGGGAAACGATGCTACGCCCGTGCCTCCACGCCGGCAAGCTCATCGAGTGCCTCTTGAAGCTCGGCAACGTACGTCAACGCCGGCCCGCCCCCCATCATCATGGCGACCGTTGCCACCTCCCAGAGTTCCTCGGGAGTCGCACCGGCCCTCAACGCCTTCTCCGTATGGATCCCGATGCAGTACTTACAGCGCGCGGTCAGCCCCATCCCGAGGGCGATCAGCTCTTTCGTCTTCAGGTCGAGCTTCCCCGGCTTGAGGACCGCCCCCATGAACGTCGTGAAGCAACCCATCTCCTCAGGCACCTGCTTGCTCAGCTCGCCCATTGCGCGCTTGGCACTGCGCATCCCGTCTCTCATTCCTCCCACTGCGTTCACCCCGTCTCGTACTCCGATGTCCATCGGCCTCCTGCAGCCACGTACGCGATCGTTTCGCCGTACGTGAGGAGGCCGCCCGCTTACGCCCCTATGGTACGTGATCGCGAATCCTCTCTCCGCCGACACCTCCTTCAGCGGCCCGTACGTCAACTGCTCGAAACCGGGACACAACCGGTTCCGCGGAGCCGTGAGTCGCCCCACAACGTTGCCGTCCGTGGAGACGGATGGGCCGTCCGGCACCAGTACCCGGGCGGCTTCGGCAACGCCGCCCCACCGATCGCCTGGAACGGAGGGCATGACCCGAACGAGAAGGCGACATCGTATGTCTCATCGCCGAACAGGAACATCGGTCGCGCTCAGCCGGCTATCTCCAGTCCGGCCGACTCGACGATCGGTGCAACGACATCATCCCAGCCTAGCGGCATCAGATGAACGCCCTGACACGCATCCACCATCCGCCGGATCAGGTCGGCGGCGATCTCGATCGACACCTTCTTCCGGTCGGCCTTCGGTGTGTCTCGCATCCGGTCGACCATCGGATCCGGAATGCTCACGCCGGCGATGTGCTCGTTCATGTAGGTCGCCATCGCGGCGGACTTGAGCGGCACGATACCGACAAGGACCGGAACCCCGAACCTCGTCGCGCCGTCCATGAAGCGAGAGAACGAGTCCGGATCGAACACGGCTTGCGTCTGGAAGAACTCGGCCCCCGCGTCGATCTTCTTTCTCATCTTGATCAGCTGCATCTCCAGGTCGTCCGAGCCGGGGTTAACGACCGCCCCCAGGCAGAGGCTCGGTGCGGGGTCGATGTCGTGCCCGGCCAGATCCCGCCCTTCGGTCAGTCCCCGTGCCGCCGCCAGCAGCTGCACCGAGTCGAGATCGAACACCTTCTTCGCCTCCGGATGGTCGCCGAGGACCATGTGATCGCCGGTAACGCACAGGACGTTCTCGATGCCGAGTGCTGCGGCGGAGAGCAGATCCGACTGCAGCGCGATTCGGTTTCGATCGCGACACGTGAGCTGGAAGACCGGTTCGATCCCCTCCCCCTTCAGCAGGTGAGCCACCGCCAGAGACCCAAGTCGCATCACGGCGCTCTGGCTGTCGGTCACGTTGACCGCATCGACCGTGCCTGCCATCACGGACGCGCCTTGGAGCGCCTCCGACGCGTCCGCCCCTTTCGCCGGACCAACTTCCCCGGTAACGACGAATCCCCGATCGGCAAGGCGAGTGGTGAGCTTCATTCGTCCCGCCCTCCTCGTACTTCCTCGTCGTGATCCTCCACATCGGACCATGCCGTGACCCTCGCACCGGAGAAGGTGAAGTCCGCTCTCGTGCCGGACATGCGGAGGCTCCGGGGCGAGCCGGCACGCAGCCAGTTCTTCGGCGGCTGGTACTCCAGCATCCGGTCCTCACGTCCAAGCGATCGCAATCGCTCGAAGATCAGGTGCCAGCCGCAGTCCCGGTCGGGATCCACCTCGCATTTCCCGTCCGTCGCTCCGCCACACGGGCCGTTGAGCAGAGACTTGGCGCACAGCGTGACCGGGCAGAGTCCGCCGGTGCTCTCCAGTACACACTCCCCACACAGCGAGCAGTACTCCGTGATGAAGTCATCGGCGACCGTCTCGCCGCCGAAAACCGTGTCGCACCCCGGATGAACGCCCTTCGCATCGGTCGCGTCAATCACCGTGTGCACGCCCTGGCCGCACGCGAGCACGAGGAACGAATCGGCCGCTTCGCTCTCCTCCCGGTGATCCTCGAGGAGCAGCGTGCGTGTCGCCGAGAGCTTGCACAGGCTTCCTCCGTTCGGGGGGACGGCCCAGCCGGTCACGGTGACGCCTCGTGCACGAAGACGCTCCACCATCGCGCGCGTCTCCGGCTCCCCACCGGATTTCGCCTTGGCGGCACAGTTGCCGCATCCCACGACCATGACCTTCTCGCCATCCCCGAGGGCGCCCAGGATCTCGCCGAAGGGCTTCTGAATCGTCGCGTGCATCGTCCGTCCTCCCTCTCGATCGTTCCGTGTCCCTCCACGCCGCGCGCCGGCACGGCGCACCGCCCCTCCTACCTCGCGTTCAGGCAGCGAACGTAGAACGTATGTCCTGCATGTCGAAGCCGGATGAGCCGACCGTCGGCGACGAGACGCCGCACGACCTCTCTGCCGGCTCCGGTCCGTGCGAGCAACTCGTCGACCGCGTCCTCTCTCATCGGATGCACCGCGGTGATCTCCAGGAGGCTCTCCTCGGCGGACCCGGTCGCGGCGAACCGGTTCCCCTCGTACCCGATCAGGAGCTCCGCGGAGCCGGTGTTCTCCGCGAAAGCCTTGTACGCTGCGACAATCGAGCCCATCGCCGGCTCTTGCACCGACGGCTCCGCCGGCGGGCGAATCGGCGCAGCCACGTAGGCTGTCGCCGGCCGCAAGCGTGCAACGAGGGCGGCGATCCTCCCAACGCGCGCGTGGTCGTCGTTGACGCCTCCGACCAACATCGTCTCCGTGACGAGACGGCCGTCATACTGCTCCGCGAACGCAACCATCCCGTCTCGAACCTCGTCGAACCGGAGATCCTTATGCGGACGATCGACGCGTCGCCAGGTCTCTTCGTCCGCCGCGTCGACCTTCACCGAGACCCAATCGGCTCGTGCCAGATCGCATCGCACGTCCTCGCGCCACAACAACGATGCGTTGGTAATCACGGCGATGGGTACGTCGGTGGACCGAAGACGATCAATCGCCTCTCCGAGGCGTGAGTCCAGCGTCGGTTCTCCGTCGGAGACGAAGGTGAGGTAGTCGACCGCTTCCCCCGCCCGCGCCGCGGCGTCCAGGCGGCGTTCGACCTCCCGTCGAATCGTCGCCGGCGGGTAGAACGACGTCCGTTCCGTCTGCATCCGGGTCGTCCGTCCGAGCTGGCAGTACACGCACGCGTAACTGCAGGTCTTCGGCGGTACGTTGTTGATGCCGAGGCTGCGACCCAGTCGCCGGGACGGCACCGGACCGAATGCGATCCCCGGCTGATCGCCGCTCAAGTCGGCCGGCACCGGTTCCATGTCTTCCCCCGTTCACGCACCCGGTCCGTCCCGGGACGCGATCCTCTCCTCGAGGTCGGAGGCGATCTTGCCGAACGCCTTCGACGTCACACCGTCCGGATCGGCGAGGACGATCGGCCGCCCGGCGTCCCCTCCTTCGCGGGTGGCCGGGTCGATCGGGATGGTTCCGAGGAACGCGACCCGTCGCTCGCTTGCCTCTCGCCGGCCGCCGCCGCGTCCGAACAACTCGATCGACCCGCCGCAGTGCGGACAGACGAGCCCGGACATGTTCTCGACAAGCCCGATGATCGGGATTTCAAGCTTCACAGCGAAACCGATCGCGCGACGGGCATCGAGCAGTGCGACCTCCTGCGGCGTGGTGACCACCACCGCCGCCTGCGGCGACGTCCGTTGCGCGATTGTCAGCACTTCGTCCCCCGTTCCCGGCGGAAGATCGGCGATCAGGAAGTCCAAATCTCCCCACTCGGTCTCTCCGAGCAGTTGCTCCAACGCCTTCGATCGCATCGGCCCGCGCCAGATCACCGGTGCGCCGTCCGGCAGCATCGACGCGAGCGATACGACCCGCACACCGTGCCGCTCGTGCGGATGCAACCGCTCCCCATCCGTCCGGGGCGGTTCGTCGATCCCGAGCATCTGCGGCACGTTCGGCCCGGTGACGTCGGCATCCAGGAGGCCGACGCGACGTCCTGCCTTCGCCATCGCGCATGCCAGATTGACAGCGACGGTGGTCTTCCCGACCCCGCCCTTTCCACTGAACACGACGACACGGTGCCTGATCCGGTCCAGCGCCGATTGGATCTGTTGCTCGGCCTGCTGTCGTTTCTTCTCTGCGTCTTGCGTTGCCATCATCGACCCGTTCCCCTTCTTCCCTGCGAACGAAGGACAATCGTCCCAACATCCTCCTCGAGATCCGCCGCGACCACGGGGCATTTCACCTTCAGCAGGAAGAAGAGCGGCGCTTCCTCTTCCGACAATCCCTCGTAGTTGCCCTGGCCCTTGGACAGGATCAACCCGGCATGTTCGAAGCGATGGAGGAACGCCGGCCCGCAGAGCGACCTGGCCGTGCCCGGTCCGCTCGACCCGCTGCTGACAACATCCGCAAGCTCGCTCATGCCCACGAAGTGCGCGTCCTCGAGTGTGGCATCGTTGAGGATCGGGCGCCCTCGCACGACGAATGTCACGCGCTTGCCTCTGTCCACGAGTTCCTTGACCACCAACCGATCGAAGACGATCTCCCCGGCGTTGTCCCCAAGATACAGCACATCTTCCACGCGATCGAGTTGCCCCGCGAACGCGCCATATTCGCCCAGCCGCCCTCCGTCGTTCAACGCATGTTCGATCGCGTGCTCCACATCCATCGGATGACCGGCGCCGAAGTCGATCGTGTTCCCCGCCGCCGCCAACTTGAGCGAGGTCAGAAGTCGGTCGTCGGACCGCGCGATGAGCCCGCGAAGCCGCGGGAGCAGCCTCAGGATGCGTTCGTTGTCCGCACGCTTCGCCGATCGGTACGGATCGTCGACTCCTAGGATCTCTCGCACGATTCGGTGGACTTCACAACCGAGCTCGACCGGCGTCGTGTCGATCCGCAGATCGGGCAGGACCCGCGCGACGCGATTCACGACCTCCTGCTGGATCTCGACAGCGGCGTGAGCTCGACGCGCCGCATCCAGCGCCTGGCGAAGGAGACAGGGAAGGCAATCGAGATAGGTTCGCATGAGGCTTCGTTCGTCCAGCCGTGCAAATGCCGGCCGCTACTCCCGAACCAGCTTGCTCCCGCATTGCGGACAGATCATCCGATAGCAGGGGCTCCCAACGGCATGCGAGATGCGCTGCCCGCACTTCGGGCAGACGCACGTTCCGGATGGCCCGGCCCCGGCGCGGTTTCCGCCCATTCGTCCTCGTCCGCCGGCGCGTCCTCGACCTCCACCGACCGGTCCTGTTCCGTCTCCACCCGGCATACGTTTCTCCTTTCGTCCACGATGGCCCGAAGGCATCTACCCGCTATCCGAGCCGTTCCAGCAGACGGGCAATCGCGAGGTCCATCGCGCGGCCGGCTGCGCTGTCCGGATCGTCAACCGGGTTCCGTCCGACACGCAGCGCATCCAACACCCGTTCGTCGTACGGAATACGCCCGAGCACCGGAAGATCCTCCCGGTCGGCGAATGCTTCGATCTCCTCGGCGAGCGGTTCGCTCAGATCTGCCTTGTTGATGATCAGGGTCGCGGGGACCTCGAAGTGACGAACAACACCGAGAATCCGTTCGAGATCGTGCAACCCGGACCGGGACGGCTCGGTCACCAGCACGGCGGCCTGCGTGCCGGTCGTCGACGCGATCACCGGACACCCGATGCCCGGGGACCCGTCGATTGCGATTCGATCGGTCCCCTTCGTCTCGGCCACGTCGTCCGCCTTCTCTCTGATCACAGACACCAGCTTGCCCGAGACTTCCTCTCCCGCATACAACTCTGCCCCAATCATCGGATGGCGTGCGGCCCGCCCGATGTACCACTCTCCAGACGGACACTCGACGAGCCGGAGAGCGTCAGCCGGGCAGGCCGTCACGCACGCTCCGCATCCTTCACAGAGCAAAGGATCGATCTCGAGCTTCGCATCGACGGCGCCGAATCGGCACGTTGTGCGACATGTCCCGCAGGAGGTGCAGCGATCGCTGTCCCGCACGGCCGTCTTCGAGCCGACGTAGACCCCCGTCTCGGCAACCTCCGGACAAAAGACGAGATGGAGGTTTGCCGCATCGACGTCCGCATCGACGATCGTGAGACTCCCCACGCGGGTTGCGAACGCCGCCGCCAATGTGGTCTTTCCCGTGCCTCCCTTGCCGGAGAGGAACACGATGCGCTTCATGAGACCAACTCCTTCACCTGCTGCGCGAGTTCGACGAACCGGGCCCTCCACTCCGGCAGTGCCTCGACCAGGATCTGCGCGTCTGCACCCGTCTCAGCGATCCGTCGATCGAATGGGATCCGAAGCAGGATGGGAAGCCCTTCGTCCTCGCAGTAGGTTTCGACCTCTCGGTCCCCCGTCCCGTCCCGGTTGATCACGACGCCGGCGGGAAGCTCCAGCGTGCGGACGACGCCGACGGCAGCGCGAAGATCGTGAAGCCCGAATGGCGTCGGCTCGGTCACGAGCAGAACGCCGTCGACCCCATGCAGCGTCGTGATCACCGTGCATGCCGTCCCGGGTGGCGCATCGAGGATGGTCCAGTCGCGTTCGGGGGTCGTCTCCTTCAGCTCCGCAATGATCGGGCTCGCCATGGCCTCGCCGATATGCAGTCGGCCATGCCCGAACTCAAGCGACGACGAGTGTCCTCGTTCGATCACGCCCAATGGGTGGTCGACCTCACCGATCGCATCGCTCGGGCAAACGAGCGCACACCGACCGCAACCGTGACATAGCTCGTCGAACACCATGACCCGGTCGCCGATTCGCGCCAGCGCCCCGAACTCGCACGCTTCGGTGCAGGCGTTGCAGCCCGTGCAGCGACCGTCGTCGATGATCGGGATGCCCTTGGCGACGACGTGCGGCTCCCCGAGCTCCGGTCGGACGAAGAGGTGGTCGTTCGGTGCTTCGACGTCGCAGTCGAGCAACGTCGTCGGCTGATCGGCCGCGAGGACCGTCGCAAGATTCACCGCAACCAGCGTCTTCCCGGTTCCGCCCTTCCCACTCGCAACCGCGATCTTCATCCGTGATCGTGGAACGTGTGGCGCATGCAGGCGTCCGTATCGCCGGCTTCGGCCATCGTCCCGCCCTTCCAGGCGGCCACCGCCTCGGCGACCGTCCCGGAAACGCCGGTACAGACCGATACTCCGGCCTCGGAGAGCAATTGGATCGCTCGGCGACCGAGCCCCTGGCAAAGGACAACCTCCGCTCCGGCACGCACGAGCAGGTCGGCCGGAAGGCCCATTCCCCCCATGTGCTCCGAGGTGTTGTCCAGCACCTCAACCTCTCCCGTGTCGGAGTCAACCAACGTGAACGTCGGGACTCGCCCGAAATGCTCGCCAACCAGGCCGTTCAGGCCGCCGGCACCCTCCGTCGGAATGCAGAGCTTCGTCATCGGCGTCCTCCTCCGTGCGGGCGGCCGGTCGGAGCGTTCGCCTGCCTCAACGTTCCTGCGCAGTACGCGTCATACGCCTCGCGAACGGTTCCCGTCGCTCCGACGTAGACGTCGATTCCGGCGGCAGCGAGTCCCTGGTACGCATTCGGACCGACCGCCCCGGTGATCACGGCTTTCGCGCCCCGCTCGGACATCACCTGGGCCGCTTGCACGCCCGCGCCGTGCGCCCCGGGTCGATTCGTCACGGCATCGATCGTTTCCGAGCCAGTCTCGATGAACAGGAAGTACGGAGCGCGACCGAAGTTCGGTTGGGCCGCCGCCGACCAGTCCGTACCGGCGGCCGTAACACAGACCTTCATCGCTCGCGTCCTTCCGCCGCATCCAGACGGGCGTTCAAAGCTTCCACACGCTCTCCGAGCACCCGGATCTGCTCCATCAAGCTGTCCACGGCCTCACCGCCAACCGGCGGAATGTCCGTTGCCGGTGGCACAGAATCCCACCGCCACCCGGCCCCCCAGCCGCCGCCCCAGCGCGGCCATCGACGCAGGCCGAATCCACGCCGTACGGTACCTCCCCATCCGGTGGCGCAGTACCCACGCGCGCCTCCGGTCATCGGACCCATTCCTCTCGGTCCGGTCCCATCGAATCCAGGCATTTCGTGCCTCCTTTGGAAACGTGATCTGTCGGCGTTATTATGTGCATATGCACACTAGATGCAAGTCGGGGTCCTTGGCGCTCGTCCCGGGCCCCCCTATACTTGGAGCACTGTGCCTCGCCAGAAGAAGCTTCGCTACTGCCGCGGTCTGAGCGGATTCAACTTGTTCAAGCCGTCGGGGATCCCGCTGTCGCAACTCGGGATCGTCGAACTCGGGCTGGATGAGCTTGAGGCGATGCGGCTCTGCGACCTCGAGGGAAAGCAGCAGGAGGAGGCGGCCGAGTCGATGGGAGTCTCACGCGGAACGATCCAGCGGTTGCTCCAGTCCGGACGCAAGAAGCTCCTCACGTCGATCACCGAAGGGCAGGCGCTCTCGTTCGAAGACGCCGATCATGTGTGCATAAGCCCAAGACCGGGCTGGGGGCACGGACGCCACGGGCGCGGCCGCTTCGGGGGGATGTACTAGCACCATCCGACCCGAAGCTTCGAGGCCTTCGGTACGTCATCGAGGATCCCTTGACGAGGGTCTACTCCAACGCTAATATTCAACGTTGTATATTCTTACTTGGAGTGATCTCATGTCTGTCCGGCTCGTCATCCTCGGCCTTCTGCAGCGACGCCCGCTGCACGGGTACGAGATCAAGCACGTGATCGAAGACCACATGGGCGATTGGACGTCGATCGCGTTCGGGTCGATCTACTTCGCGCTGAAGAAGCTTTCCGAGGAGGGTTTGGTCGAAGTGGCCGCCACCGAGCGGACGGGCAACCGTCCCTCACGGACGATCTACGCACTGACCGAGGTCGGCCGTGAGGAGTTCCTCCGCCTGCTTCGGGAGCTGTGGGGGAAGGCCGAGAGGCAGTACTTCACGACCGACCTCGGGCTGTTCTTCATGGATGCGCTGTCACCCGATGAGATCCTCGAGCATCTCGGAGCACGCCTCGATGAGCTGAGTCGGACCCTCGAGCACCTGGAGGCCCATCGGGCGGAGAACATGGCCGACCCACATGTCCCGCGTCAGGCACGTTTCATCTTCGACCACTCGCAGGCACATCTCGAGGCGGAGCTTGCGTGGACGCGGGCGTTCCAGACGGAGCTTCGGGCTCGCGGCTCGTTGGACGGACAGGACGGACCGAGATGAGCAAGCCGAGTCGGGAGCACATCCGCAGGATTGCGAAGTACTTCGATGCGCAGGCGTTGAGGTACGACCGCTCGCGCACGGTTCGCCAGTTTCAGTCGCAAGCGATAACGCGCACGCTGTCGTCCATCGACCTCCGTTCCGGGATGCGCGTCCTGGACCTCGGATGCGGCACGGGGATCGGAACGCGGGAGATCGCCCGTCGGATCGCGCCATCCGGCACTGTGATCGGGATGGACGCTTCGCCGAGGATGGTCGCTGAGGCCCAGAGGAAGTGCGAAGACTCGGGTTCGGGACATGCTTCGTTCGCTGTCGGATGCGCCGAGGAGCTGAACGAGCAGTCGACGTTCGATGTCGTCGTCTGCACGAACGTGTTCCACCATCTCCTCGACAAGGCCTACGTCTTCCGACGGGTGCTGCATGCCCTTTGCCCCGAGGGGACGTTCTTGATTGAGGACATCTGCAACGACTCATGGAAGATGCGCGTGCTCGATCGTCTCGGCCGATTGGGCGAGCGAGCGCACGTTGGCAGCACCCGCTCGCATGAACTTGTGCGACTGATGGAGGACGTGGGCTTCGCAGAAGTCAAGGTCGACCGCGTCCGTCTGACGTGGTTCTGGGAGATCATGATCGGACGAGGCCAGAAGCCGAAACTTGCCGCGCTTTCGAACGACAAGGAGCGCGACTCGGACGGCCGCGGCAATCGCATGACGGGAGAATGAAATGGTTCGAGAACGAGTAATCGAGACAATGGAGGGGATCCAGGATGCGTTCGACGTCGCGGCGTACGACCGCTGGATGCGCGGGATGCGTCGGCACGGCTGGATCGAGACGCCTGAGATCCTGAAGGCCGGCATCACATCGGGCACCGCGCTTGAGATCAGCCCCGGACCCGGCTACCTGGGACTCGACTGGCTGAGCAAGACCGACGGAACGAGACTCGTCGGCCTGGACATCAGCGACGAGATGCTCGTGCGATCGAGACGCAATGCCGCATCGGAGGGACTCGCCGACCGTGCGGAGTACGTACACGGCGACGCTTGCTCGATGCCGTTCGAGGACGGGCACTTCGACGCGGTCTTCGCCAACGGCGGCCTCCACGAGTGGGCCGACCCGGTCGCCGTGTTCGACGAGATCGCCCGGGTCCTGAGACCCGGCGGCCGGTACTGCATCACCGACTTGCGCCGCGATATGCAGCCGTGCTGGAAGTGGTTGATGGCCGCCGTCACCCGCGGACGGGCGATGCGAGCCGGCCTCCTGTCGTCCATCGCAGCGGCGTACACGCCGACCGAGATCCGCGACCTCGCTTCGACCTCCCACCTCGATGCGCCCACCATCGGCGGCAATCGGATCGGCCTCTCGATCGTCGGCGTCGAGGGCTGAGACGCGGCCTTCTCCGTCCGTCCTCGTGCCGCATAATGGAAGGCATGGCGATCCGACCGGACGTTCTCGACTGGCTTCTCGAGCCGGACAACCCGCCGGTCCGGCTGTTGACGCTGACGCACCTTCTCGATCGTAGGGAAGCCGACATCGAGGTGCGCCGGGCGCACGACGACTTGCCCGTGTACCGACCGACACAGGCGATCCTCGATCACCCGAACGCCCTGTCTCTCGACGGCAAGCCACCGTACTGGAACTACGCCGGGCTGTACTGGCAGCTGATCCTTCTCGGCGAGTTCCTCGCCGACGGGACCGATCCGCGGATCGCGGCGGCGGTCCGGTTCATCCTCGAAAACCGTCACTGGGTGCAGAAGCGCCGGTGGCAGTGCCTGACGGCGAACCTGCTCGGCGCGTTGATGAGGATCGGCTTCGCCGAGCATCCGATCGTCGTCGGGGAGACCGAGGCACTGGCGCGGCGGATCGTCGAGGACGACGGGATCGGTTGTTCCGAGATGAGAACCAGCCTGCTAACGCGCTGCTTCATGGCGCTCCCGAAGCTGCTCCTCTGCTTCGCCGAGGTCCCACCCGATCGTCGCACGTCGGACGTCTCACGCGCGATCGAGCGAATCACCGCCGACCTTCTCGACAAGCAGGTCTTCGTCTACGTTCCCGGCCATCGGTCCGAGTGGAGAGGGATCGTCGACACGCGACCGAAACGGGCCGAGCTGCCACGCGGCGAGCGGGTCGCCGACTGGATTGCAGCCCGGCGCGAGCGGTTCCTCGCCGAGCGCGGACCGGGGGAGCTAGGACCGAAACGCGGCTGGCTTAGGTTCGGCTTCCCGCTTCACTACAACTCGGACATCCTCGAGGCACTCGCTGCCCTGGCGCACGCCGACGTACCGTACGACGCGCGCCTCGATCGGGCACTCGAGGTCGTTCTCGACCGCCGGACGTCCGACGGCCGATGGTTGCTCGATCGATCGATGAACGGGAAGACGCTCGTCGACATCGAGACGCCGCGGGCACCGAGCAAATGGCTGACGTTCCGTGCCCTGCATGTCCTGAAGCACTTCGGGGTCGACGATGCTTGAGCCCGATCGAGAGGTGCTCGCCGAACTCGCGCGGGAGCTGGTCCGCGTTCCGAGTCCCAACCCGCCAGGAGACGAGGACCGGATCGCGCGGTTCGTCGCCGGCCGACTGCGGGAGGTGGGGCTCGACCCGAAGTTCGTCCCGCTGGAGTCGGGCCGCAGTTCGGTCGTCTGCCGGCTTCCCGGCCGCGCCCACGGCTCGATCCTCCTCTGTGGCCACCTCGACACCGTGGAAACCGACCCCAACGCGTGGCGGATCCCGCCGTTCGAGGGGCGGATCGAGGGCGGGCGGTTGTGGGGACTCGGCTCGACCGACATGAAGGGACCGGTCGCCGTGCTGATGCAACTGGTCACGGATCTGCTCCGTGGGTCGGTAGTCCCACCGAGGGATCTCGTCCTCGCGTTGACCGCCGACGAGGAGGTCGGCTACCGCGGCGCGGCGACGATCGCCGAGTCCGGTCTGATCGACGACGCGCAGCTCCTTCTGATCGCCGAACCGACCGCCGGGCACGTTTACGTCGGACAGAAGGGCGAGTTGTGGGTCGAGGCGACGTTCCTCGGACGCGAGGCGCACGGATCGACGCCGGAGGAGGGAATCAACACGATCCTTCCCGCAGCTCGATTCTGCACTCGCCTCCAGGACGAGATGGCGAAGATGCCCGCGATCGAGGGACGCGGCCGAACGACACTCAACATCGGGCGGTTTCGCGGCGGCCGTCGGGTGAACATCGTCCCCGACCGCTCGACGGTACAGCTCGACATCCGGACCGTCCGCACGGAGGACCGCAACGTCGCGCTCGAACGGATCGACGTCATCGGCGGCGAGGAGGCCGCCGCGAGCGGCGCGGCGTTCGAGCGGCGCGAGATCAGTCATCACCCGCCCATCGTCGGCAACCCGGGAGGGACGCACGCTCGGCGGCTTGTGCAGGCAATTGTCGGGACGACCGGAGCGGAGCCGCCGATCGGCATCGCGCCGTACTCGACCGACGCCGTATCGATCGTTCCCCGACTCGATCTCCCGGTCCTCCTCTACGGCCCGGGCGACATCGCCCGTGCCCACCAGCCGAACGAGTTCGTTGAACTTGGTGAGCTGGTCGCGGCGTACGACGTTCTCCGCCGATTCGTGCTGGAACCCTGACCGCCGCGCGCCGCATCGATTCCGGACCGGCTCCTCGCTCGGCTGGGTCTCAGCCGCCGCGCAGGCGGGCGTGGCACTACAATGGTAGATCACGGACCCGCGCTCTGCCCGTCCGATAGACTCGAGGAGGCTCCATCATGCACAGGATGCAACAACGTGTCGTCGGCCGCGTCGCTCGATGGTGGCGGTGGACTACGACCAGTACCTTCGTCGTCGGGCTCCTCAGCCTGGCGTGGTTTCTCTTCCGCACCGGGACGAAGCCGTCTCGCGCCGCCTATCCGTGCCAGCGGGTCGCGGCGACGAACGCGGGGACGTGGCTCACGCTCTACTTCCTGCCGATCCTGTCGATCACCGGTTTCGTCGGCGAAAAGCGATCGTGGCGGAGAAGGCTGGCGACGGTCGTCGTCGTGGCCGCGGCGTCGATCGCTGCAGCCTGGTTCACGAACGGCCCCGGTCTGTTCGGCTCCGCCGCCGAGGGACCGATCGATCTGATCCTGGAGGAGCGTCTCGCCCTCGGTGCGCCTGCCTCCGATCTGTTCGTCGTCCGCGGGACCTCCGGGAACGACAATGACGTTGCGGCGCTGATCGGGCTGATGGCGGAGCACGGCGCCCACTTCTACCGAAGTGCCGAGACAGGCGAGACGAGCGGCCCGGACGGATTCGTTGGTTCCAACGACGTCGTACTGCTGAAGATCAACTGCCAATGGGATCAACGCGGCGGGACCAATACCGATCTCCTGAAGGCTGTGATCGGCGCGATCGTCGACCATCCCGACGGCTTCGCCGGCGAGGTGATCGTCGCCGACAACGGTCAAGCTCAATACGGCACCCGCGGCAACGGCGGGAGCATGGACTGGAGTTGGAACAACGCCGAGGAGCGTTCCCAGTCGGTGCAGGATGTCGTCGATTCGTACGCGGCTGAGCACGCCGTGTCGGCGGTGCTCTGGGACCCGATCACCGATCGGCGCGTCGCCGAGTACAGCGAAGGAGACCCGGAGGACGGCTACGTTCTCGTGGACCCGCCCTCTCCGACCACCGGCGCGATCGTTGCCTATCCGAAATTCCACACCGAGTATGGCACGTGCGTATCCTTCAGACGTGGGATCTGGGATCCGAGCCGCGGCACGTACGACGCGGATCGCCTCGTCTTGATCAACCTGCCGGTGCTGAAGCCGCACACGATCTTCGGGGTCACCGGCTGCATCAAACACTACATGGGTGTGACGTCGGACGCCCTGACGCGTGTCGCCGGTGCACGGGCCCACGAGTCGGTCGGAACCGGCGGGATGGGGACGGAGATCGCCGGCACGCGGTTCCCGACCCTCAACATCCTGGATGCGATCTGGGCCAGCCTCACACCCGGGGTCGGCCCGCAGGTCCGCTACGGCGACGCGACGAAGGTCGGTGTCATCGCCGCAAGCACCGATCCGGTCGCGCTCGACTACTGGGGGGCGAAGTACATCTTGACCCAGGGCGCCCGCGCAACGGGCACTCGGAACACCGACTCCCTCGACCCGGATTCGCAGCGCTCGTTCGCCACTTGGCTTCGCCTGTCGATGGACGAGCTGGCCGCCGCCGGCCATCGGGTAACGGTCGACGAAGCAAGGATGAACGTGTTCGTCCGAGAGATCGCCGGATCGTAGCGCTTCCGCGCCTCCTGACTCCTAGAACAGATGGAGTTCGATCGCCGCGAACAGCAGCAGGCTCGCGAGCACGCAGGAGACGAGCGCAATCGGGACCCCATGCTCAATCCATTGCTTCGACCCGATCGGCTGCCGCGCTTTCTCGCTCGCCGAGATCGCGACCACATTCGCCGTCGATCCGACCGGTGTCGCGTTCCCGCCGAAGCCGACACCCAGCGCAAGCGCCCACCAGAGCGGCTCGGTATGCACGCCCTTCGCCGAGAGCGCCGCCAGCACGGGCAGCATCGCGATCGTGAACGGTACGTTGTCGACGACCGCCGACATGATCCCGGCGAGCCAGAGCAGCAGCAGCGCCGAGAGGGCGATCCCGTGTGTCGTCAGGCTTCCCATCGCGTTCGCCACGGAGTCGAGCGCGCCGGCCGCCTCCAACCCTCCGACGATGACGAATAGGCCGACGAAGAAGACGAGCACGTCCCAGTGGATCTCCTGCAGCACCCGCCGAATGTCCGGCCACAGCCAGAGAAGCCCGGTCGCCGCGCCGAGGAGGGCGACGATTCCCGACTCGAGACCGATCCGATCGTGGAGGAAGAAGAGAACGACAACACCGCCGAGAACGATGAGGAGACGTCTCGTCGATCGTAGGTCGGTCAGCGCCGCTCGTGCATTCAGGGTCCGGAGCCGCGCGGCGTTCTTCGGGACCGAGAAGAGAACCCGGCGGAACAGGAGCAGCAGCATGCCCTGTGCGAAGACCCAGACGAGAAGGACGATCGGCGCAAGATGCACCAGGAAGTCGGTGAACGAGAAGCCCGCCGCCGTCCCGATCAGGATGTTCGGCGGATCGCCGACCAGCGTCGCGACGCCGCCGATGTTCGACAGCATCACCTCGCCGATCAGAAACGGGATCATCGAGACGCCGAGGATGTCGGCGATCGACATCGTCACCGGGATCATCAGGATGATCGTGGTCACGTTGTCGAGGATCATCGAGATCAGCGTCGTCGCAAGGCCGAGCGCGAGGAACAGGAGCCACGGCCGGCCCCCGGTGGCGCGGCCGACCTTGATCGCCACGTATTCGAAGAAACCGGTCTCCTTGAACAGCGCAACGAGCACCATCATCCCGAACAGCAGGATGACCGTGTTGAAGTCGACGGCGGCCACCGCATCGGAGGACGCATAGAAGTGGGCCCACGCCCCGACGCAAACCATCGCCACCGCGCCGATCAGTGCGACGAGCGTGCGATGGACCTTCTCGGTCAGGATTCCAAAGTAGGTCAGGCCGAAGATCGTGATGGAGAGGATCAACGGACCGAGGCTTCCGGTCATAATTGGCCGGGGATGCTATCACCGGCGAATCGCCGCGTCAAGGACGATCTCGGGTTGATCTTCGGCATGCCCGACCGTCAGAATGGAGAGTTCCGAGCCGGGCGGAGCCGATTCCCATGAGGTGATCCGCATGCCGAAGACGTCGCAGCGCGCCACCGAACTCGCCCTCGCAGCCGCCGCCGTTCTGCTGATCGGCGCGCTTGCCGGACTCCCGGCCGCGAGCGTGCCGGCTGAGGAGACCGATCCGATCGAGCGAGGGAACGCCGCGTTCGAGGGACGGTTCGAGATCGAGACGATACTCGATGCGATTGCGGCCTACGAGGCGGCTCTCGCGACCCTCGGATCACAGCCGATCGAGACGCAGGCGTTCGTCCTCAACCGGCTGGCGCAGCTCTACTACGAGCGGACGACCTTCACCGCCGGCAACACGGGGGAGGATCGGGACGCGTTCGAGATCGGCCGAGCCTACGGCCTCCGGAGCCTCCGACTGAACGAGGAGTTCGCCGCGCTCGAGGAGGACGACTTCGACGCCGCCGTCGCCGCCGCGACCGATCCGGTCGCGCTCCTCTGGACCGCAGACAATTGGGGCGGCCTCCTGAACACCGATCCGATCCTTGGGATGCTCCAGCTCGGGCGAGTCCGAACGCTGTACGAACGATCCCTCGCGATCGACGAAACGTGCTGGGGCGCCAGTGCGCACAACGCGCTCGGGGCGATGCTCGTCGTCACTCCCACCCTGCTCGGCGGCGACGAGGAGGCAGGTCTCCAACACCTGGAGCAGGCCGTCGAGATCGCGCCGACCTACCTGCTGAACCGGGTCGTGCGCGCGCAGTATTGGGGATTCTCCTACGACCTGTTCGGCGCCATCGACGGCGTGCGAGACGCCGCGTTCATCGAGGCGGAACTCTCGTTCGTCCTCGGTGCCCCGATCGGCGACTGGCCGCTCTGGAACCGGGAGGCGAAGCGCGAAGCGGAGGCACTCCTCGCGGAGCTGGAGGAGCGGACACCGTGAGCTGCAGCCGGTCGTACCTCCAGCCGGCGGCCGCGATCGCCCTCCTGTTGCTGTTCGCGCCCGTCTCCGCTGCGGCCGAGAACCCATTCGCACGTGGCGCCGAGCGCCCACGTGCCGTGTGGAACATCGCCCACGCCGGTGCATCGTCCGTCGCACCGCAGAACACCGTCGCCGCAGGACGAGCGGCGTTCGACCTCGGCGCCGACGTCTGGAGCGTTGACGCCCGGACGACGGCAGACGGTGTGTTCGTGCTGATGCACGATGAGACCCTCGATCGGACGACCGATGCCGAGGTGCGGTTCCCGGACCGGTCGCCGTGGACGCTCGAGGCGTTCACCCTCGAAGAGGTCCGATCCCTCGACGCCGGAGCGTGGTTCATCGAGCAGGATCCGTTCGGCCAGATCGCGGCCGGCCGCGTAGCGGACGATCACCTCGCACGCTACTCCGGCGAGCCGATCCCGACGCTGCGTGAGGCGCTCCATCTCGTCGCCGCACGCGGCCGGCTGATCGATATCGAGATCAAGCCGACGAAGACGACCGATGCCGACAAGACGGTACGCGCGTTGGTCGATCTCATCGCCGTGACGGGATGCGCGAACCGGGTCATGGTCTCGTCGTTCGACCACGACTTCCTTCGCACCCTTCGAGCCTTCGACGACACGATCCCGATCGGCGCACTGTCGGTCTTCGCGCCGCCCGACCCCCTTGCGTATCTGAGCGCCCTCGGGGCCGACGTCTACCTGCCGAGCCTCATCGGCTACACCGACCGCCTCTTGGAGGAGCTCGCCACCGCCGGCATCGGCGTCCACGTCTGGACGTACAATACCGTCGAGCAACTCGAGCGACTCGCGCGGACACCGTGGATCGCCGGGATCATCACCGATTATCCCCAGCGGCTCGCGCCGATTCTCGAGGAGATCGAACGTGATACGGGCGGGTAGCGTAGCCGCGCTCTGCTGCCTGGTCAGCCTGACGAGCTTCGTCGGCACGGCCTCGGCATCGACCGACAGCCCGTCCGTCGAGGGGTTCGATTCCGGCACCCGGGTCGTCCGTGAGGTCGCCGAAGCGCTGACCGGCGAAGGGCGGTCGATCCTCGAGTGCTACCCGTGGGGAAGCCGCGCGTTCCTCGGACTCGTCTCGCTCTTCCCGGAAGCGACGCGGATCGCCCTGATCGAGTGGGGGATGCGTCTGTCGGTCGGTCACGCCGCACGGGACGCCGGCCACGTCGATGTCGACGCGCTGTTTCGCTGGTGCGTCGCCCTCTACCCCGACGAACGCCGCTACGAGGCGATCGTCGTCGGCTCGCCGAACGGCGCCGTCGCCCACCTGGCGGCCCTCCTCGGCGCGCCGTTTCTCACGACCTCTTTCGGCCTGGCCTTCCGCCATCCGACGATGGACGCCGCCGATGCCGCGGCGTATGTGAGCAGCGCCCGCTCTGCGGTGAGGGCGATCCGGAGCGCCAATCCGCAGAGCGGCTACAAGCTGATCGCCCACTACGATCCGCTCCACGACCGATCGCTCGTCGAGGTCGCTGCCTTCGTCCGCCTGAAGCTCACGGAACTCCCCGCCACCTACGCCGCGTTCATCGACCGACACCTCTCGCCCGACGGACGATTGATCCTGATCGACTGCAGCTACCCGTGGCCGCAGCTCGTCTTCGGGGACGGCGACTTCCTTCAGATGGGCGGCCTCGGAGGGGTCGCTCCTGAGACGTACCTCGAGCGATGGCCGAGCGAGCACCCGGTCGCCGTCCGACGGGAATCGGAGTGGGGATGCCCGGAGGGGTTTGCCGACTCGGTGTGCCGGTGGGCCGAAGATCGCGGAATCGGCGTCGTCGAGATCCGATTCGACCACCCATGGACGTACAGCCTCCTTGCCCGCGATGCGTACCTTGCGTGTGCAGGCGTTCGCCAGGATCACCTCCTGATCGACTGCTTCAATCACCTGAACCCGCGGACGAATGTCGAGACCGGGATCCCGGCCCTCTGGCTCCCGTTCAACACGGTCGATGGGCCGGCGCTCGTCGAATCGGCCCTTCGGGACGAGACGTTCGAGCGCATCCTGTTCGCGCCACTCCCGTCGTTTGCGAACAGCCCCGACACCGCCCCACTCGACGCGTGGATCGACCTCCTGGGTCGGTTTGGGTCGGTCGAGCCATTCGGCATCGGACCGCGCCTGTATCCCGCCGATCCGCTCGCACCGTTCCGGTTCGCCGACCGGATGGCGAACCTCCGTAAGGAGATGGGGCTCGACCGGCCTCTCCGCCTCGACGTCGAGCGGCTCATGGCGCTCGTCGCCGAGCGCGAAGCACCGTCTGTGCCGTAGATTGGGCAAATGGATTGGGTCGAGAAGTTCTATGCGAAGCAACACGAGTGGACCGGCGTCTATGCCGAACCGATCGGTCCCGCTCACCGCGAGAAAGCCGCGCTTGTCGAGGAACTCGGGGGTGCGCCTCCGCTGCGTGTCCTCGATCTCGGCTGCGGCGGCGGCCAAGTCGCCCGCGCCATCGCCGATCGGGGGCACACCGTCGTCGCCATCGACCGGAACGATCTCGCGATCGATCACGCGCGCCGCCTCGCAACGACCCAGGAGAACGGCCGAATGACCGTCCTCCATGCCGACTTCCATGCCGTCGAGTTCGAGGGAGGCTTCGGCGTCGTCTGCTACTTCGACGGATTCGGAATCGGAGAGGACGAAGACCAGCGCCGGCTCCTCCGCCGGATCGCCGGCTGGCTCGCACCCGACGGGCGGGCGCTGATCGAAGTCTATACACCGTGGTATTGGGCGGGCGCCGCGGGACGGACGATGGTGTGGCCCGATGCCTCTCGCCGATACGACTACGACGCCGTCGCAAACCGGATGCTCGACACGTGGTGGCCGACCGGCGATCCGGCTGCGGCAGTCACCCAGTCGCTCGCCTGCTACGCGCCGGATGCACTCCGGACTCTCCTGGAGTCGACAGGCCTGGCACTAGCCGACGTGCGCCCCGGCGGCGCGTACGATCACGACGCGGGCGTCTACCGGGAGCGGGTCCCGCTAGGCGAGGCGATGCAGTACGTCGCGGTCCTCGAACGCGCTTAGGTGTGGCACGCTAGAACAGATCGGTCTCCGCCTCGATTGACTCGGGCGGCTCGCTGACTCGGTAGAGGCAGTCGGCCGGCCCGATGTCGCACCAACGGCACTCCGACCACGCCGGCGCCTTCGGAAGCGGGCTGTCGCCGCCGACCCGACGAACGAGGTCGACGAACCGACCGCGAAACGCCTCGTCGAGGCCGGTCGGTGGAACGTCCACCGAACTCGTCTGGTAGACGACGCGGCCGGAGAGAGACACATTCGCGCAGCGCGGATTCCCGATCGGGAGGAGGAGCATGTAGACGAGGACCTGCAGCTGGTCGGAGGTCCTCGGCCGCCCGGTCTTGCAGTCCTCGACGAACCCGACGCCGTCGCGCATCGCGAGGAGGTCCGGCTTGCCGGAGACGACGATCCCCGTCTTTCCGATTCGCTTGAATGCGTTCTCCTCCTCGACGTAGACCGTATGCCCCTCGTCAAGCAGCTGCTCCCGCCGGGCGCTGACCAGCTCGTTGTGCTCGATCGTCCAGCGCGCCAAGTCGAAGTCGGCCGGCAGCTTGTCGTACTTCGTGTGATGCGCACGGAACCACGCCGACCACTCGCAGCCGCTCTCCCCGGCAAGAAGCTTCGTCAGCCAGGTGACCCAGATGTAAGGTTCCGTCCTTCGCTGCGCCATTGCGTGCCCCCTCGCTCCGTCTGGTTCCGAGGCTATGGCCTGTTGGGCTGGTCGTCAAGGGCGATCCGCCCTACGATGGCCATTCGGAAGGAGGCACGCGTGAGGATTCTCTATGTGTTCCCCCATCCCGACGACGAGTCCTTCGGACCCGCCCGGGCGATCTCGGCGCAGACCCGCGCCGGTCATCGCGTCCACCTGCTGACGCTGACACGGGGAGGCGCGACGAAGGCTCGATTCGATCTCGGCCTCTCGATCGAGGAGATGGGTGCGGTGCGTTACTCGGAGATGCGCCACATGGCGCACGTTCTCGGATTGAGCGATCTGACCGTGCTCGACCTCCCCGACGGCGGCTTGAAGGCGCTGGATCCTCGCGTCCTCGAGGCAGTCATCGCCGATCACATTGAGGCCGTTCGGCCGGCAGTCGTCGTCACCTACCCGGTCCACGGGGTCTCGGGCTTCCACGATCACCTCGTAACCCACGCCGTCGTGAAACGGGCGTTCGTCGAGCTTCGCGATCACGACGACGCGGCGCCGGCGCGCCTCGCCTTCTTCACGCTAACCGAGGAGCAAGCCGAGCGAGGATCGGGGGCGCACCGGCTGTCCGGCTCAAGCGGGGCGGAAATCGACTGCCTGGTCACCGTCGCAGAGGAGGACATGGAGACGTTCCGCCGTGCGCTCGACGCCTACGTCTCCTACCAAGAGACGATCGAGCGTACCGGCGTGCGGAGCTTGCTCGGCCGGACCGTCGCGTTCGAGTTCTACGGGGAGTCGTTCGATCCACCGGTGACCGACCTGTGTGCCGGAATCGCTGGCGACGAGTGACGAAGAAGAAGCGCCGCGGACGCGGCGCTACCTCTAACGTACGTTATTCATTCACCGAATGTCAAGGGCCGCCGTTCGACGACCCGCTCCAGGCCCTTCCACCCGCCGAGTACCGGGATCGGATCCGCCGTTTGCCCCATGGGGTCGAGCCCGGCCACCCTCCGCAGACTCCCTAGACCGCCTCGACCTCGACGACCCCGGGAACCTTCTCGACGAGCAACTGCTCGATCCCGTTTTTCACCGTCATCTGCGACATCGGGCAGCCCTGGCAGGCGCCCTGAAGCCGGACGCGGACGATGCCGTCCTCGGTGACCTCGACCAGTTCGACGTCCCCTCCATCGGCCTGCAGCATCGGGCGAACCTCTTCCAGCGCTTTGCGCACTTCGCTCTCCATCGGTGTTCCCTCCTTCGTACGGAGCAGACCCGGTGCAACTCGGGAAGAGTACCCGGTTTGGAGCCGGTCGTCACCTGCCCGAGGCCACGGGCGCCGAGATCGATTGCCGGAGGGCAACACATCGTCGTGGGGTCGCACACCGCTTGCACCGAAATCCGTAGACCATCCACATGGATGTTGACAGGAGGTCCAAAACATGCTATCGTCTTCCCTATACCATCCAGAAGGATGACATAGGGAGGTAGCACAGATGTCAGACGCATGCCTGCTGATGCTCAGCCTCGGACCGATCGCCGTCTATGTGAAGGTCGATCGGGAATCGAAGGGGATCTCGGACGACCAGCTGGAAAGGAAATGGGCGAACGATCGAACGACACTCGCCACGACATCGAACGGCCGTCGGCCGCGAGTTGGAGTCGCCGTGGGATGTTCTCCGACAGTGCGAGTAGAATGCGAATGAGCGGAGAGCCGGAAGGAAGGAGACGACCTGTGTCGGAAACCGAGAAGATCACGATCAACCTCGGACCGGTCGACCTCGGGCGGATCGATGTGCTCGTGGACCAGGGCCTCTACTCCAACCGGACCGATTTGATCCGAACGGCGATTCGCAACCAGCTCGACCGACACGAACCGGTCATCGAAGCCCACGCGGTCCGGTGGTCGTTCGTTTTGGGCTCCGAGCGCGTCACTCGGACGATGCTCGAGAAGCTGCGCGAAGAGGGACGTCAGATCTCGCTTCGCGTCATCGGCAGTCTGTCGCTCGCGGATGACATCGATCCGGACCTGGCGCGCGCGGCAATCAAGGTGATCCGGGTCCGCGGCAGTTTCCATGCGCCGAAGGCGGTCCGCGAAGCACTGGCCGACCGAATCAACCCGCCGCACGACTAGATACCGTTACTTCATAGCGAGGGCGAGTTGCAGCGTAGCTCGCCGACTAGGTCTCCTGCGCCGCCAGTCGCCGATAGGTCGCGTACGCCCGCTCCTCGGTCGACGGGAGCAGGAAGTCGAGTGCGGCCATCCCGAAGCTGGTCACCGCGGAGTAGACATGGTCGTACGACGTGAACAACCGGATCGGGTAGAGCAGGGCTGCCACGCCGGCCGCGACGTTCGCGACCCCCGAGACGATCCGCTCCCGACGTCCGGCGGCGGCCATCCGCTCCAGGGCGAAAGCGGACTCGGCCTCCGATTCGCCAACCTCCTCGAACGCACGCTCCGCCGGAGACGGGACCGCGAGGGTCACGACCCCCGGGATGGCGACGAGCGCGCCGGCGAGCACGCCGTAGATCTCCACCCCCGAGCCGGCAAGAAGGACCACGCTTCCCACCCCGATCGCCACCCCGACGCCGAGCGAAGCAACGCCGGACGCCACCCGCGAGGTCCGCTCGGATCGCGCCAGATCGCCGAGAACGTCCTGCGCCGGCCCCGCCATCGCCACACTGCCTGCAACGACCATCCCCACGAGCACAAAAACCACGACGCGTTTGCGCATTCCTTCGATCCCCTTCCGGCGGTCCACTGTGTTGGCGTGATCCACCACTTCCCACTCTATCACGTCCGGCGGATCGCGCCGCCGCCCTCGTGCCTACCCGAAGGGCGGGACTGCGACGGTACGGAGACGAGACCGGGTACCCTGTAGGCGCCCCAACCTTCGAACGACCGAGGAGAACCATGGACAAACCCGGATTCCGCACCTACCTATCGGAGAAGAACCTGCCCGAGGAGCACCTCGACCCGTTCGTCGCCCTGGTCGAGCGGTTCGAGAAGCACTTGGCGGATGCGGGCCGCGTCGGGACGCTCGATAATGCGACGCCCGAAGACGTGAACGGCTTCTCCGCGGCGCTGATCGCCGCGGCTGACAACACGTGGGACAACTACATCGCGCTGCTTCGCTACGCCGCGTTCGTGCGAAATCGACCGTTCTTCGTCGCGGTGATGGAGTACCTCGACGGCGCCGAAGCGCTGGGCAACCTGCATCAAAAGGTCGGGGAGTCGCTCGGCGAGTCGGTGCGCGACGAGGTCTTCGACGGCATCGACCTCCCCCCACTGGGAACGCCGAACACGGTCAAGGCACGGTTGACACAGCCGGTCATCGAGCGGCTCGAGACGTCGGACCCGGCAGCCTGCGCGTCGATCCTCTCCTCCGGCCTGCGCAACTTGGAGGATGCTTGGTATGAGGACGCGAAGACGATGTTCGCGGAGGCGGGATCGATCGATGCCTTCCTGAAGGCGCGTCGGACGAAGTTCCTGGCAGAGCTCGAGAAGCACAAGGAAGCCGGCACGTGGTGGTTCGTTCAGGTGATCACCGACGACGTGATCGATTACGTCCGCCGTCATCCGGAGGTCTCCACCGGCGTCCGTGTAGGAAACGTAATCTACGAGGCGAAGATCCCGTACATGGCGATGGAGCACCTCTCTGAGACCGATGAACGGATGAAGCGATACTACTACTGCCACTGCCCGTGGGTTCGCGAGTCGATTCTCGCCGGGACCCGGATCTCCCCGACGTTCTGCAACTGCAGCTCCGCATTCCACAAGAAGACGTGGGAACTCGTCCTCGGCCGGCCGCTGCGCGCCGAGGTCGTCGAGACGGTGCTCCGCGGCGATCCATGGTGCAGGTTCGCGATTCACTTGCCTGAGGATGTCGTCTGAGTCGACTCGGGTCTGCGGATGGATCGTCTGCAGCGGCACGCCCGTCACACGCGGGTCGCTTCGAGGGCCCTCCGAATCAGCATCAGTTGCCCGAGATGGTAGGCGTTGTGATCGGCGACGAGGAGGATCTCCCGCAGGACCGTCTGACCCGTTCCCCATTCGATCCGCGCCGAGAGGTCGATCGCCGGATCGGATGCGAGGCGCTTGACCTCTTCGAGATCTCCGTGGAACGCCTCCACTGAAGTCGCCCATGCCCCGTCGTGCGGCGGTGCATCGGCCTCCGGCCAGTAGCCGGCCGGCCACGGCGGCGAGACATGCGCTCGGTCGACCGTGAAACGCAGAATGTCCCATTGGGCGATCCGCATGTGCTCGAGGAGCTGCCACGGCGTACGGGCCATCCCCCTCGGTCGCCGTCCTGCGTGCGCTGCGGGAACGGCCCGAATCGTCTCCTCAACCGGAGCGTACGCCGCGCCACCCTCCAACTGGGAGATCAGCTGTCGTCGCAGGAGTTTTTCGTTCACCACACCTCCTCTCACCCGCCCGCACCGGTTGCGCCCGGCAAGCAGTCTACTGGAACGAGGGGCGCCCGGCGCCGATTGACATGCCAGGAATCCCTTGAGTATAGTCTTTCTCATATCGTTCATCGATAGAAGCGTACAACCGATCAGATTCAGAAGGAGGATCGTATGTCGACGGAGGAAAAGGGGCTGGCGGCACTGGATGCCATCGAAGCCGAGATCGGTGCCGGCAGTGACGAGCGTGGCCTCGCCGATTCGGCCGCTGCGCTGTGCGAGTCGTATCGGAAGATCAAGGAGCCGCTGCAGTCGGCGCTCGAACTCATCGAGAAGTTCCCGTTCGTCGGAAAGAAGGTCGCGAATGCCGTCCGCTTCTTGATGCGCATCGCCGACGCCGTCTGCCAGTAACCCGAACCGGCGGGGCGTCGTCCTATCGGTCGTCCCGATGTCGAGGCCGCAGGGTACTGTGTTCGTCGTCCCACGGCCTGCCCGAGGACGGCGTCCGCTGGCGTGCGAGTCGTTCTTCCCGATAATGGGCGGCAAGGGGTCCGGTGCATCGGGACCGCCGACAGGGAGGGAAGATCGGAATGACACGCGCAGCCAGATGGTTCGGAGTTGTCGTCGCACTTGCCGTTGGCGCGTCGCTGACCGGAATCGCAACGGAGTCCCCGGCAAACGAAGGGGAATGGGAGTTCGCCGAACAACCATGCGTAAAGATAGGTGATGTCACCGCCTGTTCGGCGTCGTTCGAGGCGATCGAGCGGACCGCCGTCGCGGCGGCGCGGGTTTCCGTCGATCAGGACAGCCCGTTCTGGGGCGTGCAGTCGACCGCTCAGAAGACGTGTGAATTCGACAGGCCCCTTCTTCTCGACGAACCGTCCGACGTGCGCATCTCCGCCCGGCTGACGGGAACGCTAACGGTGGAGAGCGAGAGCGGCGAAGCGTGGATCGTCGCGCGAGCCTACGTCGCCGACGCCGCGACGATGGAGCCGGTCGTGGAACTCGAGATCTCGCAAGCGACCGTCCCGGGCCGCTTCATGCGATCTCGCACGGCACCGGGCACGACAACGATCGAGGACACGGCAGATCGAATCTCGACGCTCGACGCGGGCGTCTACGTCGTACGGGCATCGATGATCGCCTATGCGGAGATCGCGCGCGGCTGGTGGAATCGAGAAGCGACGGTCGACGGTGCGTTCGAAGTGGCCTTCGACATCCGTTCGTCCGACGCGGCCCCCGCAGATCTGCAGAGCGGCGGACCGGACTTCGTCGTCGTCCCGCTCGGCGTCGACGGGACTTCCTACGCCCACCTCGAGCCGGGGATCCCGGGCGGAACGCTCTCTGTCTCGGCGATTACGGGACCGAAGAGCTGGAACTCGGTTACATCGAACGAGAACAGCACCACGCAGTACACCAACATGATGCTGCGCGGGCTCGTCGACATCGATCCGAACACATCGGCGGTCGTTCCCGAGCTCGCCAGGGACTGGGAGGCGTCCGAGGACGGACTGACGCTGACCTTCCACCTCCGCCGCGGGCTGCGCTGGTCCGACGCGACGCCGTTCACCGCCGACGACGTCGTGTTCACGTTCAACGACCTCTACTACAACGAGGACGTCGACACGAACACGCGGGACATCCTCCAGTTGCCCGACGGCACGTACCCACAAGTCGAGAAGGTCGACGATTACACCATCCGCGTGACGTTGTCGATGCCGTTCCGGCCGATTTTCTCGGCGCTCGGCGCCTCGATTCTCCCCGAGCATACGCTGGCACCGACCGTTCACAAGCGGAACCCCGACGTGCCCGTCGACCTATTCAATTCCGTTTGGGGGATCGACACCGAGCCATCCGAGCTCGTCGGTATGGGACCGTTCGTCGTCTCGGAGTACGTGGCGGATCAGTATGTCGTCCTCGAGCGGAACCCGTACTACTACCACGTCGATCCGAACGGCGTCCAGCTCCCGTACCTCGACCGGTACATCGTTCACATCGTGCCGAATCAGGACGTCTCGATGCTGAAGTTCCTCAACCACGAGATCCACGCGTTCACGCCGAGAGCCGAGGACCTTGCGCTCCTGAAGGAGGAGGAGACGCAGGCCGAGTTTACCGTCCTCGTCAATCCGGACGTCCCCGTCTACGGGACGTCGTGGATCGGGATCAACCAGGATGTCGGCCTGGCGGAGGAGACCGACGAGGCCCTGAGGGCGCTGTTTCGCGACCTGCGATTCCGCCAGGCAATCGCCCACGCGGTCGACAAGGACTCAATCGTCGCCAACGTGTACAACGATCTCGCGGTCCCGCAGTGGAGCCCGGTCAGCTACCTGTCACCGTTCTACGCCGGTCGAACCCACTACGGCGGCCCGGTCACCGAGGAGGATGCCGTTGTCTACGAGTTCGACCTCGCGAGATCGGCCGCCCTCCTCGACGAGATCGGCATCGTCGACGTCGGCGGGGATGGCTGGCGCGACTTCGCCGACGGCTCACCGTTGGAGATCGAGTTCAACACCAACCCCAACACGACGCGGGAGGCCATCTGCTTGATCATCACCGAGAATCTCCGGGAGCTCGGCCTAAACATCAGTTTCCAGCCGATCGACTTCAACACGCTCGTCACCCGGCTGACGACATCGATGGTCGAGATGGTCCTGCTCGGACTGGGGGGCAGCGGAGAACCGAACTCCGGTGCAAACGTCTACCGCTCGACCGGCGGACTGCACTTCTGGCACTACTCCGCTGCGGAGGGCGATCTCTACGACATCGAGGCGCAGATCGACGAACTGCTCGCCGCCGGCGTCGCCACGTACGACAACGACGAGGCATTCGAGATCTACAAGGAGTATCAGACCGTTCTCACCGAGGCGGATCTCGGTCTCATCTACACCGTCAACCCGGCGTTCCTGTACGCCTATTACGACGAAGTCGGGAACGGCAAGGTGGCCAACCCGATCGCCACACCGGACGGCGGCAACGGCCTGACGATGGATCTGGTCTACTTGAAACCGTAGGGACAGGCGGTTCGGGCGGGCGGTGCGCCCACCCCGAGACACTCCGATCGCCAATGGCTACGAGACGGCGTATCCCGATGGAGACCCGGCTGACGCGGCCGGCGGACGAGACGCCCCGACCGTTTCGAACCGTCCAACCCGACGATCGCGACGACCTTGCCGTCTTGCTCTACGCCGCGTTCCGCGGGACGGTCGACGATGAGGGAGAGTCGTTCGCCGACGCGCTCGCCGAGATCGACCGAACACTCGCCGGCAAATACGTCACGTTCTTGCCCGATTGCTCGTTCGTCGCCGAACAGG
>Ga0272443_10001106_pt1 | contig 42430 bp, 38 predicted proteins | sample SSMAcet12_FD_193581 | JGI IMG/M metagenome (GOLD analysis project Ga0272443, IMG submission 193581) | Marine sediment archaeal communities from Little Sippewissett salt marsh, Falmouth, MA, United States - SSM-Acet-12 | ecosystem: Environmental > Aquatic > Marine > Wetlands > Sediment ...
TTGAGTGCATAAGGACGATCCTCAGGACGCTACATCGGGTCCACCATCTGGGGGTGATCCATCGGGATATAAAACCGGAGAACATACTGCTCAACTCCAGGGGGGAGTGGAAGATAGCGGACTGGGGTCTTTCCAAGGTACTTCTGGACAGCAGCGGCACCCAGACACAGATGGGCACCATAAAGGCGACGGTCTCGTATGCGGCACCGGAACAGATAGATTCCGAGACCTTCGGCATGGTGGACTGGAGGACCGATATATATCAGGTGGGGGTACTTGCCTACGAGATACTTGCGGGAAGGAGACCTTTCGAGGGGACCACATCCAAGATCCTGTTCGCTGTTGTCACAAAGGAACCTGAGGATCCGAGGTCAGTGAACCCGAAGCTGGACAAAAGGACCGCTGACGCGATATTGAAGGCGATAAGGAAGCAGAAAGAGGACCGGTGGCAGGGGGCCATAGAGTTCCTGAACGCTCTGTCATGAAAAAAACCCCTGGTCGATAATTATCGGGTTTTTCAAATCCACAGAGGCTTCAATTTCAGTTCCCCCCCCAAATTATTTATTAAATTTGAGGCCCAATAATGAAAAGATAATTTCAAAATTCGTAAGGATAATTGTTACCATGGAGATTGCACCTATGTTTAAAATTTATAAGAAGCAAAAGGTGTTTCTATTTATCACTTTTTTACTTACTACTCTATTTACATACCTTCTAAATGACAATGCCAATAATATATTTGAAGGTGGACATGAGCAAGTGGTGATGGATGTTGAGACCAAGTCGGGGCATCTGGCACCCACAGGTCTTCCCACGGGGATGATAATCATGGGGAGGGGGCAGGAGGTCACACTTGATTTTCCGATCAACAACGAGGACCCCGACAATGACGTTGACACGATCACGGTTACCATTCCCGGGGCTGAGGTGACAGGGTCATCCTACGAATGGTACAACAGCGTCGTTCATGAATGGACACTGGACAACACGACCGATCCCGATACGGTCAGGTATTCCGCACAGGATGATTTCAGCGGCTCGGAGGTTGGTGAGTCCGATTATTACGATGTCGTGGGCAACGCCGACGACGCCCTCGATTTTGTCGACCCCGTCTCTGAGAAGATAACCATCTCGGTAACGTTCAAAGCACCGGATACGACCGGTTTCAAGACGGATAAGGATGCGATCCAGGTCACCGCGGAGGACCTGAAGACGGAGGCGTCCGGTTCGGTAATGGAATTTCCCAAATATCCGTTCCTCGTGACCGACGATGGTGAATCATTTTTCATCTTCATCCTGAAAACAGCGGGTTTCAACATGGATATCCTCTACGGGAACAGCAAGCTTTTCACGCCCACCCGCGCCAGCGACTTTCTGACCTCCGAAAACGGTTTCCTCTACACCGAGGGTGATCAGAAGATGGCAATAGTTGACAAACCCACTGACGATACCAGGGTGGTCCCCCTGATCACGGCTGAAGATGGTACAACGGGTCCCTTCGAGCTTTCATGGTTCGAGTTCACCGTCACCGATGTTTCTGCTGACCAGGTGGATTCGGAAACGCTCGAATCCGCATACACCGAGAGCATTCCGGAGGGTATCGGCGAACTGAATCTGGACCTTGACGGGAACGGCATCCTGAACTCCAACGATCCGGACATCGATGGTGATGGATACGATAACGAGGTCGATCCCGACCCATACGATGACGGAGTGGGCAACAACCGCCCCACCGGTCTGACACCGAGCTCCAACGCGGTTGACGGCAGGATCAAGGAAGGTGATACCCTGATCCTCAGTGCGACGGCCATTGATGCGGACGAGCTCACCTATACCTGGACGAACCAGCAGACCGAGGCAACCCACACCGGAGCGGAATGGACAATTACAGGTCTGGAACCCGGCATCTACACCTTCACAGTTGAGGTGACGGATGACATAAACGATCCAGTAAACACCACGATCACCATAGATGTGGAGGAGGAGGAGGGAAAAGACGGAATAAGTCCGATAATAATCGTGCTCATAATCATAGTTGTGCTTGTGATCATTGCAGCCGTGGTCTTCTTCGTGCTCCGCGGAAGGGAGGGCGAGGAGGAGGAGCCGATGGAGATACCACCGGATGTAGGGCCCCCGACAGTCGAGGATGAGTACGAGGAGCCTCTGGATGAAACAGAATATCCGGGAGGTCCACCCGTCTTCGAGGAGGAGGAGGTCTACGAGGAAGAGGAGGCTCCTGCCTACGAGGAGGAGACGGTTGAGACCGAGATCCTGGAACCGCCCAGGGAGAGCCAGGAGGTACAGGACCTGGAGAGCCTTATAGAGGACCTGGAGAGCACGGAGGAGGAGATGGAGGATGTCTGCCCCGAGTGCGGCTCGCCCCTGGACCCCACGGATATAGAGTGTCCCAGCTGCGGTGCCCAGTTCGAGGTGGCACTGGAATGTCCCAACTGCGGTGCGGCAGTATCCGAGGATGACACTGCCTGCCCGAGCTGCGGTGTCTCTTTCGTCTGATCCGTGTACGGAAAATGAAAATTGGGGGGGTTTCGACCCCCCTTATATGTTTGCCGCAGGGGAAATAAACAGTATCCGAAATTTTTTCTGCATACATATGGCTAATGGGTGAAAGCGACCGTACAGAATTTGGGGGAAAGAGGGCGTTCCTGAAACGGCTCGTATATTATCCCAATTCGTTCGATCATTCGATCCTTTTCATCCGGAAGGACCTGTAGCCGGTAAGCACCTTGATGCTCCCCTGTTCTCTCAACCTTTCATCCAGCCCGTGGTCGCCTGTATCCACCCGTAACCTCCGGGTCCTGTCGAGCTTCTGGGGTACGGATACCACCATAATATTCTCGATACCCACCTTCTTGATCACCGGGGGGCTGATCTGAAGGTTCCCCCTCCCCAGGTAGAATCCCTGCCCACCGATGGGTGAGACAACTATGAACGCACCCCTTTTACCCCCCACCCCGGCCTCCAGTTCGTCCATCCTGGAGAGGATAGCGCTCTCCCTGCAGTCCTTCTCCACCATCCTCTTACCCAGGACGAGGTCCACCCCCAGATGGGTCTTGTCGATGCCGATCTTCCCCCCTATCCTCTCCAGTGTGCCACCGGGTCCCAGAACGAAGAGGGAATCGGCCTCCTCCTCCATGAACTCGGCCATGTGGTCCACTATCTCGGCGAGAGAATCCTCCACGGTCGATTCCTCCACCATGAACTTGCCCATCTGGATAAAGGAGGGCTCGTAGAGTGTCGTGGCGGTCCCGAAGAGAGCGATATTCCATTCCCCATCGCGATACCTCTTTTCATCGAGGTCCAATATCTCCCCCTCTCCCGTGGTCATCTCTCCCCTTATGTAGAATTCGAGAAGCTCCCCGGCTGTTGTGGGGTCCGTTGCAAAGACACCCGAGTGCATCTTGACCCCGGCCGGTATGCCGAACATGGGGACCTGTGTGCCTATCATACCGTAAACATCCCTTGCAGTTCCGTCCCCGCCGCAGAATACCACAAGTTCAGCTCCCCCTTCCACGGCTTTCCTGACGAATGCTTTAGTGTCTTTTGCAGTTGTGCCCTTTTCCCCAACATGGATCGTATTTACCGTCCACCTCTTTTCCTCGAACCGGGATAAGACGTTCTCACCCATCTCACCGGAGGCGGTGAACCATTCCACTTGGGTATCGATGCGGTATCTGTCGTAGGCCTCCTTCAACCTTGAGAGCGCCTCTTTTGTCCTGTCGTTCGCTCTCGGGATCGCACCCCTCTCGTAGGCCTCATCGACGACCCCGTCGGTCCCTTTGAGGCCCACCCGGCCTCCCATCCCGGCTATCGGGTTCACCACGAGAGCGATACGTTTCATGTGTCCCCTTAAGGTGGAATTCCCCTTAAAACCATCGAGCCACAAGCGGCGGCAAACCTGAAATATGCCTGATCACATTGGTTGCTGCATGAGAGCGGAGGGGTTTCTGGTCCACCTTCTTCTTTTTGCCCTTGTCGTGGCATCCCTTTCACCCCACGTAACGGGAAAAGCTCAGAGGGCACAGGAGGCCCCCATCCCCGAGGGGGCCTACCTTGAGTGGTCATTCACAATTACCTCCCCCGACGGGACAAGCACTCAGGAGGGCGGATCGACGGCCCAGGTCTCCTACGGGTCCTGGAACGGTCGGGATTCCGTCATGGTGGAGGGGAGCACCGGGGGGACTTTCTCCTCCTCCGAAGGGTCCGGCTCCTTCCAGGGCACCTACAGGGAGTACTACACAACGGATCTGGCCCTTATGTACAGGTACAGCTCCATCGAGACCGAGATCGATGGGTTCGAGGTCACCGTCACCAATGTTACCAGGGTGCAGTACGAGATGCCTTACTACAGATGGATATCGCTTCCCCTCTATACCGGACCTCCGCCGAAGTCATGGTCCGTCGACGTGTGGTACGACCTCACCTGGGAGCTCTATTATTCGGACGGCGGTGAGGAGGGAGGGGTGGCAAGGGAGAACATCAGGGAGAACTTCATATGCCCCACGGAAGAGCAGTTAACGGTAGAGGGGGGCACCTTCGATACATTCAAGATACTGGGGGGAAGAGAGGATGACAGCCCCCTGGATAGAAGTTCCGAGGTCTGGTACAGCGAGGAGGTGGGTTGGTGGGTGAAAAAGGATGTCTGGGCGAGCAGCGGGGAGGAGAGGGTCAATGTCCAACATATGGAACTCACCGAGGTCTCCTCCAACTCACCGCCCGAGGTGCTCATGGACCCCTCGGTGACGATGAACGAGGATGAAGTGGACGATTCCGTTCTGCTCACTTCAGTTTTTAATGACCCGGACGGTGATGAATTGACCTGCGGGGTGGATGACAACGGCACCCTCCCCGCATACGTGGAGGACGGAAGGCTGATGATCGAGCCAGTGGAGAACTGGCACGGGTCCGCCGAGTTCGTCCTTTGGGCGGATGACGGGAGGTCTCCAAAAGTAAATGCCAACGTTACGGTGGAGGTCCTGCCAGTGGATGATCCCCCGGTGCTCGAGGATGCCAGACTGTTCCCCACCTCCGGAGACGAAAATACGGTGTTCGAGTTCACCGTGACCGTGTACGATGCGGAGGGGGATATACCCGCAAGCGTGGTGCTTTCCATCGATGGAGAGGGATACGGGATGGACCTTGAGAGCGGTCAGATGGAGACAGGCGCCCTTTTCTCATGGGAGGGAACCCTCCCGGCCGGGGAGCATCAATATCACATAACAGCTGGTGGAACCAGACTTCCCGGGACAGGAGAACTATCAGGCCCAACGGTCTCATCCAGCGATGTTTACCGGTTGACCTCTCCCGCCCTGGATCCGGAGATGGGTGGATCGAGGGATACCTACTCGTTCTCCATAATATGGGAGCACTCGGGCGGTCAATATCCCGATGGTATGGACCTCATAGTGGATGCGACCACCTACACCCTGACTGGTGACGGATCCGATCCGGAGTACGGGACCGAATACAGCTGGAGGGGGACACTGCCGGAGGGAGACCATTTCCACCATTTCACTGCGACCATGGGGGGGATCAACCTGAGGTACCCGGAGGATGGTGAGATAGAGGGGCCCCTGATACATGACCCGTTCCTGAAAGCTGAAGGGGCCTTTCCCGAGGACCCTGCAGAGGGGGATGAGATAACGTTCTTCGTAGTGTACGTCAACAGATTCGGGGACGACCCCGTGAAACAGGAGGTTGTCCTGGATGGCAGAGGCCATACCCTGACAGCTATATCGGGCACCCCTGAGACCGGGCTCAACCTCACATATAAAACCGTACTGGACCCGGGGGATCATTTATTCCGTTTCGAGGTGGATACGGGGAGGGAGGTCATTGAATCGGTTGACCATCCACTTCACGTTGAGCCCGGAAACGGAGGTGGTACCGAGCAGACGGGGGACGGGAACGGATCCTCCACATTCGTTACCCTGATAATCATCATCGTGATCCTGTCGGCTCTTTCGCTTGCAGCCTACTTCTTTGTATTCAGAAGCGGGGAGGATGTCCCTGGTGAGGAGGACCCGGAGGGGGATACGGAGGATGTTACCTCTCAGCCTCCACCCAGTGATTCCTTCCGTCGAAGAAGGACCTGATAGTTACCCATCCCGATCGGCGGATTTCCTCTTCCAATTCTCCGGGACCGTAGAGATGGTAGAAGCGGAACACGGGCGTTTTCTCCTTCCAGGGGACAAGGAGGTCGCCCGGGTTAGGACCGTCAAGTCCGTCCTTATCCCTCTTTCCCTGGAGCAGAGAGATGTATCTGCCCCTGAACCTGTCCTGGTCCCAGGACCAGACGCTGATCTGGACCCTTCCGCCCTCTTTTGTGATCCTCCCTGCCTGTTTCAGGGCGTTCAACCGCCTCTGCCTTGTGGGGAGATGGTGAAGGGATGCGATCATAAGCGCATTGTCGACCGATCCTTCATACAGGGGTATCTCCTCCAGGTCGCATTCGATAAGTGTGTACCTGGAGCTGTCAGCTCCCTCCTTTTGGAGACGATCTCTGGTCTCATCCAGCTGGGACCGGGATGAATCGAGGCCGATCACCGTACAACCTTTATTCAAGGCATATGAAAGCGCCCTCCCCGTTCCGCATCCCAGGTCCGCCAATCTGCAGGGTGAGACCTCGTCTATGAACATCTTCGTCGGGGCCCACAGATGCTTTCTCTTGAGGGCGAAATCCGAAGCTATTGAATCATAGGCCTTTCTGACCTCATCCTTTATTATCTCCTCGGGGTCCTCCTCGATATCGTGCATCGTTTGGGTAATGGGGCACCCTTATAGATAATGGATGCTCAAATGGCCACAATGGAAAAAACGGTGAACCCCCCTCCCTCCCACTTCTTGACCTTATTGTGCTATATAGTAAATTCCATTCCCCCTGTGTTATTTGTAAAAGGGGAATGGAATATGATAGCCCCGGGCGGATTCGTGCAGCAACAATCTTCTGATAATATCCATTGGATCGCAGATTGTGCGCACCTGCAAGTTTTGCGTGACCGAGGGTGAAGCACAAAACTTCCAGGAACGAGTTCGAATCCGCTTACCGGGGGATACTATTCCTTGTTTGAGAACTGTTCTGGAGGAATAGTATGGATAGCCCCGGGCGGATTCGAACCGCCGTCTCCGGCTCCAAAGGCCGGAATGATGAACCTCTACACCACGGGGCTGTTGTATGCTTTGGGTGTAAATGGACCCCTGTTTTAACATTTTTGCAGTTGGTTGGGAAGAAAAGCCACCCGGTTCACAGGAACATGGAGAGAAGATACATATCGTTGTCCCCCGAGAAGTGCATTTTCAATTCGGCTTCGACCTCAAACCCCCATCTCCTGTATATCTCTACCCCCTTCTCGTTTCCGGAGGTTATCATCGCATAGACCTTCCTCAGGGGGTACCCTTCCTTCTCGAAATGCTTGCTGGCCTCGATCACAGCGTGGTCCACCAGGGCCTTGCCTATCCCCAATCCCCTGTAGGTGGGATGTACCCATATGAACGAGAGCTCCACGAGGCCGCACGCCTCTTTAGGCCCCTCCATCCTTGGCCAGGCCCTTATCCTCCAGGACCCGAGACCAACCGGTATCCCGGGCTCCCCTTCCCGCAGGAACTCGGCGTAGTAGACGTTCTCCTTCGCCTCTATCCTTCTGTAAAGTTCCTCGAGAAGCCTCTTTCTCTTATCCTGGTCCATCTCGTGGATGACCTCCTCCACCCTCCACTCGGGCAGCATTCTAAACTCGAGTTTGCTGGGATCGAGGTCGTCCCTGTTGTTCCCTTCCATATGGGTTGGATGGAGGTTCCCAATTCTTATAATTATCCCCACAGGTCAGTCCCGGCCAAGTCTGGACAGTGCCATATCGATCCTTCTTATGACATCCTCCTTTTCAAGGTTCGACAGGAAATAACCCAATCTGGGCCCCCTCTCCTTGTTGAGCAGCAGCTTGTAAAGGGCCTTGAAGGTCGTCTTGGGTTTGATATCCTTGTCCCTGGACCCCTCGTATATCCCGTTGTGTATGGCCTCTGGGGTCCATTCCGTCCTTCTGAAGACCTCGCCCATGGCGGTGAGTGCGGATATCATCCCCTCGTCGAAATCCGCCAGGGCCTCGGGGGGAGTTTCTTCATTCAGCTCGAACTTCACCATATCAGGTGCGAAACTGGACAGCCAGTATCTGACGCACTCGGCCCTCTCCTCGATATGGGTCCTGGAACCCTCGTCCAGGTGTTCGTAACCCTCCGTCCGCCTAACCTTTTCCATGAGTGAATCGAGGTCGTCGGTAAGCTGGACCAGTGTCACAAGGTGCCGGTAGGGCACTCGTGCCTGCTTTTTTCTCTCCTCCTTCGGGTCCACCAGGCTGAGCTGGTAGGTACGTGATCTGTCCTTTTCCTTTGCCTCGCCCTCCGAATGGAAATCCTCCTCGTATCTGTCGAAATCATCCACAAGGTTCAATATCCCCAAGCCGGGGTCCATGTCGATATGCCTTGCAGGCTGGTTCCGGGCGACAAGGAACCTGAGAACTTCCGGAGGGGTCATCCTGAGCATGTCAACGGCTGTTATGACCACCCCCGTCGACGAGGACATGGCTCCTTTGCCTTTGAGCTGTATCCATTCGTAGACCACCGGTAGAGGTGGTTCCCTGTTGAACAGGCTTCTTACGATCGCGGAGGAGGTGTCATATGATCCCCCTGCGGCAGCGTGGTCCTTGCCGAAGGGTTCGCATGTCACTCCAAGCCAGTACCACCTGGCAGGCCAGTCCAGACGCCAGGGGAGTTTCCCGTCGTCCGTTCTGGTGTCGGCCTTTCCCTCATGGCCGCAATCACATCGGTAATGAACGTGGGGCGGGTCCCATCCGATCACCTTCGTGCTGTCGATCCTGGAACACTGTCCGCATTTTGCATTGTAGGGAACCCAGTCGAGCGGCAGCTTCCTTCCGGATATCCTCTCGAGGATCGACCTGATCTCCCCCCTGTTGTCCATGACGGTCCTGACCGCCTCAGCGTACCTGCCCGATCTGTAGGATTCACTTCCTCTGACCACCTCGGGGTTGATCCCCAGTCTGGTCAGGGCTTCAAGGAAGGGTTTGAGGAAGTGTTCAGCATAGGTCCCCTCCCCGTCCGGTGAAGGTATCTCGGACAGCGGCTTCCCCACGTGCTCGCTGTAGGAATCCGGCAGGAAGGGATACACCCTTCTCAGGGGATCGAAATCGTCTGCGATGTAGACGAGTTTTGCCGCGACCCCGTGATCCAGGGCAGCCCGGTACACCAGGTCCCCGGTCAGTATCTCCCTCATGTTCCCAACGTGTATGTGTCCTGAAGGAGTGATCCCGGTTGCGATGACCTGCTCCCTTCCGCTCTCTTTTAGCCTTTCGGCAACCACATCAGCCCAGTGCATCCCCTACACCATACCCATGGCATCAGACCACATGGGTCCTGATAAGGGCCCTGACAGGAACCCCGTCCAGTTCATTGAACTTCTGTTTGTTCACGATGGCCAGGCAGAGTGCCGGGGTGCCCTGGTTCTTCTTGACAAAGTCTATGCCCATCCTCATGGTGTTTCCGGAGGAGAGAACGTCGTCCACGATAACGATCCTCTTGTTCCTGACACCCGCGAAATTGGACTGAATGGACCCCTCTCCGTCCAGGCCCTGGTCCCTTCTGGGCCTGTATATCACCAGTTCGATGTCCATCTCGTTGGCGATGAGCGTGGCTATGGGGATCCCGTTTATTGCAACCCCCATTATCGAATCGACCTCGGTCCCGGCCTTTGCACATTCCTCGATGATGATATCCGCGAAGATCCTTGCCATGTGTGTCAGCCTCTGGGAGTAGACACCCATGGACCTCCATCCGATGTAGACATCGGCCGGAGGCTTGTCCGCGTCCTTCCCCCTCGAGAGGAGCCAACCCACGGTCTCCTCGGAAACGTGCATCTCCTTTGCTATCTCCTCGCGTGCAAGCCCTTTTTCCCTAAGCTCTATGGCCTGCCCGATCAATTTTTCAGTCGTGCTCATTTGGACCCCTCGCTCGCGGATCATCCCGTTTTCTGCGATCTCTCCCCCCGATAGATTTGGATGGTTATTATTAATTTGCCCCGGCGGGGGTATACGCCAAACCCCTTTACGGTTCAGCGATGTAGCACGGTTCAATGTGGTGGGGGAGGTAAAAATGGAATGACCCAAAGTGAAAGAAAAAGAAAGTGGAAAAAGAAAGAACCGGCGGGAAGGCGGCCCGCCGGCCATATGTTCCGATCCGGGTAGGGGATATCAGTCCTCGACCTTCTCCTGATACTCCTCCAGGGATTTGGCCAGGTTGATATCCGTCATCACGGATGAGATCTCAGAGGTGGGAAGCCTGAGCCTCCTCTCCTTCATACCTACCTTTATGAGGACCTTCCATACCTTGAAATTCTTCAGTTTCTCAATGGGAATATCGAGGTTGTAGACCTTTCCGACCTTCTCTCCGTCCTTGTCGACCACGTTTAATTTTTTAAGCTGCTGGAAAGGGTAGAGGTCGCTTTTCGCCTTGTCCACCTTCTCCATGTCCTCGAAACCCTCGTTCAGGATGATCTGGGATTTTTCATAGTCCATCCTGTTTATCTGGTCGATCCTGAAAGCCCGGTCCTTCTTGAGGGCTCCTGGAGAATACTCAATGGCACTGACATTCCACGTTTTGATGTTCAGATAGACATCCTTGATCTTGCCAACGTCATTTCCAACGGCATCGATTATCCTGTACTTCTCAACCATCTTCTCGAGCATGCTAATTTCCCCCTATTTGGACTTCTTCTTCGCCTCCTTGACGGCGTTTATGTCGTTCTCCAGGGCTCCTATGTCGGCATCCGCCTGGAGCATGTACTCGTTCATGGAGGTTATCTTCTGTGTCAGTTCGGTATACCTGACCTCGAAGGATTCGAGGTCCAGACCGGTGACCATCGAGTATTCCTGGATGTAGGAATCGAAGTTCTGGTCCAGATATTTCTCGATCCGGCCGTCAAGCAGCCTCCTCTTGTACACGGGGTCCTCTTTCTCCTCCCCCTCCTCCTCCTTGGAGGAGAACTTGGACTTCAACCATGAGAAGAAACCCTTCTTTTCCTGTTCTTCGATGTTCTCTTCGACCATCTTCATACCTCCTCAGCTTCCCTCCAGGGTGTCAATCTGCTTTTCAAGCATGTTCAGTTTCTTGTCAAGGTTCTTTCTCTTCTTGTCGAGTGATGAGATATCATCATCCACCTTGCCCAGCCTCTTTCCAATATCCTTCTTGAACTCCTTCACCTTGTCCCTCGAGACGAGGTCCCATTCGTCAATTATCTTGCGGAAGTTATCATCGAAGTAGAGTTCCACGTGGGAGGGCATTCCCTTTCTCCTTCTCATCAGCGAAATGAACCACAGCAGCACCAGAATGAATGCCACCACAAGAAGCAGTATCAACAGCGTGTACCAGAACGTCGGCCAGCTCCAACCCATATTTATCACCTCACTTAACTCCATATTTGTGTTTCAACCGGTCCACACGGTGTCTATCCCTGTCCATTCTCTCGCCAAACGCCTTCTTCCAACTCTCGAGGTCCAACATCTTTCCCTCGAGCCCTTCCAGGGTCTTGTCGATATCGTCAATATCCGACCTGTCTGCGAGCTTGTACTCGTCCATCAGGTCGGGAAGCCTCTCGCTCAGATACTGGTCCAGCTTCTTGTTCATCGAAAACGGATGCGAGACCGAAATTGCCTGAATGCTCTGCCTTACTCCCATCTATTCATCTCCTTTTTCTTTATCCTTCTTAAATCGCGATTTCAATTTCTTCCAGGAGCCCTTTATCTCAGCTCCCAGTTTCTTGTAAGGGGTGATCCTGACCATATCCCCCTCCTCCAACTTCAGGTCATCCATGTCCCCTTCCCTGAGCACGATGGTGCCATCGGGGGCCAGCCTGTCGTCCACCAGTTTCAGTACCTTGTTCTTCTTCTCGGTCGCCACCACCACCATCCGCAGCTCCTCCTCGCAGTCCTTGAGGTATTTGGAGTTTATCCTCGCGATACCCCCTTCCACCGACCTGATCGCACTCTTCTTCACCTTCAGTTCGATCTCGAATTCGTCTTCCTTACAGTCTTCTTGGTTCAATTCTTACTCCCCCTTTCGAGGAACATATTGATTAGAACCCATCCTAAGAATAAATACATTGCCCCGATAAATATTAATAGAAAAGGATACGGGATAAGGGATAAGGGGATTTATTCGATAGATACCTGTACAAGTAGTTATGAATACCTCATCCCTGTAAGGTTCCGGACCCCGATCACATACCTCTCGGGTACTGCTCACCCCTTAAAAATATTTATAATGTAACGGCCAATTAGTGGGGTCACGTCCTTTGGGATGTGGAGGTGCAGCATATGAGCCGTTCCCGGATCTCCCAGTTGAACATGATATTTGCCATTTTAATCTGCCTGCTTCTTACGGCATCCGCTTTTATGCTAATACCTGGAGCAGGTCAAGACGCATCAGGGAAAGATGTCCATTCGGCGCCCACCAGGTTGGAGGAGTATGGTGTGGGTCCAAAGGTCAATGACACGGATGGTGTTGTCTATTTTGAGATCGATGAGGGTTTCGAGGACGTATCGGGTGAGGATTTCCTGATCCTCACGAATCACGATCCCGAAACGGACATCTTCTACGATCCCGAGCAGAACTGGTCGGATCCCGGTTTTCTATGGGAGTACCCCCACGGATACACGAAAGCGACCACACCCCTCGTCTTCAGTGTGGATACGTACCCCCCGAGCTTTGTTTTCGGATATGCTACTCTGAGCCTGAACCCCTCGGGTGAGGATTTCAACTACATGAAATATCAGAATAAGTTCGGGGAGCAGTATTTCTCGATAAAGGTCTTTGCCGAGAACCTGACGGGCAGGTCCATGGTGGAGCTGAGGATCAAGGTCAACCCTGTGAACGATCCTCCCCAGTACAATCCCGAGGGTCTCGACTTCTACAGCATAAGGCTAGACGAGGATTCCACGTTCGTGGGTATAAACAATGACCACGATCAGCTGGACAGGATCTTCGTCGATAACAGGGACGCACCGTTCGATGAGCTGGTCTACACGATCGTCCCCATGAACGACCTTGCCAAGAGGATAACGGTGGACCTGAACGGGGATGGATCGAACATAACCTTCACCCCTGATGAGGATTGGGCATGCCCCTGGGTACCCACGACCAACAGGTACGGGGGGATGGGGAACAACAGGACCAATGCCCGGTTTCTGATAAACTGCACCGATCAGAGCGGTGAAGGCCTCACGACCCAGAGACCGAGCAACCCGGACCCTTATTTCTGGGTCTATGTGGTGCCCAGGAACGATCCACCGGAGATGGAGGATATCGGGGACCAGTATTTCGATCAGGACGAGATAGTGGATATTCAGCTGAACGCCTTCGATAAGGACCTGGTCCAGGGACAGGACCTGGTATTCTTCACCAATGTGACGGAGGTCTTTCCGGATATCGTCTTCAACGAGGAGTGGAGCTTCGATCCGGAAACGGGAAGGACGACCTTCCTGACGGACAACGATATGGTGGGGGAGTATCCCATCTCGTTCTGGGTCAGGGATGTGAGGACGGAGTCCTCCCCGGAGGCGACCCCCTACAGCATCTACATGAACATCACCCTCCATATACTGAACGTGAACGACCCACCCGAAGCCATCATCGATTCGCCTTCTTCCTCCGAGACCACCTATTACAACACGACCGCCCCTATCGAGTTCGATTCGTCAAGGTCAAGGGATCCTGACCTGATCCACGGGCAGGTTTTGAACCACACCTGGTACCTGGATGGTGAACTCCTGGGATACGGTCCAGATTTGGAGAGGCTGATAGAGGAGGAGGGTGACCACCATCTTGTCCTCAACGTCACCGATGGGGAGCTCTACAACCAGACATCCCTCACCATAAGGGTAAAGAAGACCAGGATATTCGGAGAGATATTCCAGGGGAAGGACCTGACCAGGGACTCGACCGACAATACCACCGACCCGGTTGTCCTGTATCACAGCCCCGACGAGATGAAGATATTCTTCGGGGGTTCCGACTCCGTGGATATGGTGGAGATGTACGGGAGGGGAAGCGGGAACAATTACAAGGTGATCGTTGAGTTCCAGGACAGGCTGGACAATTTCATAAAGACGGAATACAAGAGGCAGGAGCCGTACCTCAGGCTCTATTTCATGAGACCCACCTTCGAGGAGGAGCCTCCGTATGTCGAGGTTGAGAACATAGCCGGTTACACCTTCATGGAGCCAAGCGTGGGTTTCCAGTACACCCGGCTTGAATTCGACCTGTACACCATGGAATACAGGATAACCGCATCGACCAAGGATGTCAATCCGGAGATCCGTATGAGGGATGACCTAAAAAGCGTCGAGATCGTACTTTCCCTTGCCGAGATGGACAGGCTGGGCGTGAACCCGGATTTCGAGCTGTTTTCGGTCGCCTACATGAGGACGGAGGTCAGGGATGACGCCAAGACAACCGTCATCAAATCATACGACAGCATGGGCTACGGTGCGAAAGAGCCCGCCATACAGGCAGAGGAGGCCAGGGAGAACGGAGAGGATGGGGGAGGAAGTGCTCTTCTTATCGTTCTAATACTGATCATCATCCTGGCCGTGGTATTGGTACTGGGAGTTCTCATCTTCGTCATGATCAGGAAGTCCAGGGAACCCGAACCTCGACCCGAACCGGTCAGGGATGTGACATTGGATGAAATAATGGAGGACGAGAACATCCAGCCGACCGGTCTGAACATGCTTGGCGGGGGGACCCAACCGGGTCTGCCCGGATACGTTCCGCCTAGGGTTCCTCAGCAGCAGGGTGACCAGCAGGGGCAGCCACCCATCGGTACGGGCTGATAGGATCAGGGAATCAGGGAAGGACCCCGGTCCGGCCTGTTCCCTGATATCACTGTTTGAAGACCGTGACCTTCCTCATCAGTATATCCCTCTGGGGTTTGTCGTTATTTCCCCTGGGGGCACTGGATATTTTATCAGCCACTTCCTGGCCCTGGACAACATATCCGAATATGGCGTGTTTGTTATCCAGCCAGGGAGTGCCACCCTCCTTCGTCACTATGAAGAACTGGCTTCCTCCGGTGTTCGGTCCGGCATTTGCCATGGAGAGGGCACCTTTCGAATGCCTCAGCTGCGGATGGAACTCGTCCTTTATGTTATAACCGGGACCGCCCGTACCCGTGCCGTGAGGGCAGCCGGTCTGGACCATGAAGTCCGGGATCACCCTGTGGAATTTCAGACCGTTGTAGAATCCTCCATTGGCCAGTTTCACGAAGTTCTCTACGGTCCCCGGAGCCCTTTCTGCCTCCAGTTTGACCAGTATCTCTCCCATATCCGTCTCTATCCTTGCGAATGTATCCATTTCAACACCGGCACAACATGGGGCCGGGATTATAAAAAGTCGATGCAGAACGACTATCAGATCAGCCCTTTCAACCCATCCATGACCCCGGGGTATTTTGCGGCTACCGCTTTGAGCAGCTCCTCCGTTGACAGCTCGGTCAGGTCGTATTCCGAGATCGCCCCGAGCACCTTGTCTATCACGTTGTCATCAACCTGAAGGAGCTTCTCCTTTGCAAGGTAGTTTCTGGCCATCTGGAACTCCAGTTTATCCCTCCAACCCGTCTCGTATGAGGCGAGTGATCCGCTGTCGAATGAACCCGTAACCGTCGCATTCTCTATCGCCTTCACCGCCTCCTTCGCCGCAACGCACGCATTGTAGATCCCCCCTCCGGTAAGCGGATCGATCATCCTTGCGGCATCTCCCACGACCACCATGTTGTCGGCAACCGTTGTCTCAAGAGGAAGGCTGACGCTGACCGCCCCCCCGTTGACCTCGGTTATTACGGCATCCCTGAGCCCTTCGCTGTTCCTTATGAAATGATCCAGGTATCGTTTCGGCTCCCCACCCTTTTCCACCATCGATCCGTTGAGACCCAGGCCAACGTTTGCAATGTCCTCTGCTTTCGGGAAGACCCAAACGTATCCCCCCGGCGCGAATCTCCTTCCGACGAAGAAATGGGTGTACCTCATGTCCATATACACACCTTTCATCTCGTACTGAAGGCATGTATCGATGTCCTTCATCTGCAACCGGGTAGCCAATCCCGCCCATGAGGCGACAAGGGACTCGAAACCGTCGGCTGCCACGACAACGTTCGCCCTTATCCTCTCTCTTTTTCCGAGGTGGTAACAGTCCACGATGCCGTATCCGCTCTCGCTCTTGAAGGATACTGCCTCCGCGTTTACCCAGAGGTCCGCCCCGGAAAGAATCGCCCTTTCCGCAAGGTGCCTGTCGAAGCGGTCCCTGTGTATCGTGAACCCTGTCTCGGGTCCGGCCATCTCCGGCCCAAGGGTCACCGACATACCGCCGGGTGATATTATCCTTGCACCCTCGATCTCTTTTGCCACGAACGAGGGGTCGGGTGGGGATCCGATGATGTCCAGTACCTCCCTTGAAATTCCCTCGCCGCACCTGACAGGTATTCCCACCTCGGCCCTCTTCTCCAGTATGAGTGTCGATAAACCGGCCGAAGCGGTACCGCCTCCGGTAACGGTTCCAGCCGGTCCTCCCCCTATGACCAGAACATCGACAACCGTCTCATCCGTCATCCCGTCCTCCCCCTATGGCCAGAACATCGACAACAGTCTCATCCGTCATCCCGTTCCCTCCCCCTATGGCCAGAACATCGACAACCGTCTCATCCGTCATCCCGTTCCCTCCCCAGGGAAATGGCCCCCAACGGACAGATCCTCTCGCAACTGCCGCACCCTGTACACCTACCATTTTCTATCATTATCCTCCATGCGGTCAGCCTGATGGCCTCGACCGGACAGGTCCCCACACAGGCGACACATCGGACACATCTGACTTGGTCCCAGACAGGTATCATCTGATCCACCCCCTATCGCTTCCAGATGTAAAATCTTTGCCTGGTCGCTCCGGGAACCTCCATCGAAAACAGATAAATAATGAGAGGTCCTAGCGGGGAGCATCTCACGGAGGAACACCGATGGATTGGCCCGAAGCACCAGTGGAACTGAACGATGCCCAGTATGAGGGTTTCATCAAGGGATATCCGGCCGTCATTGTGGATTTCTGGGGGCCCTCCTGCGCTCCATGCAAGATGATCGCCCCCGTACTGGAAAGGATGGCCGCCGACCTGAGGGGCAGGGTGGCATTTGGCAAGATGGATGTCACACGGAACATAAAGACTGCCTCCTCCCTGTCCATAAGGTCGATCCCGGCACTCGCCTTTTACAGGAACGGCCAGCTGGTCAAGATGAAGATGGGTTTCATGAACCAGTCAAAACTGACCATGGAATTGCAGGAGATACTATAGCTGGAGACCGGGTGTGCAGCGTGGGCGGATGTGATAGGTCCTGGAAGGAACCGATAAGGGTCGCCATTGCCCAGACCCGACTGGTGGTAGGGGATGTTTCGGAAAATCTCGGGGGTGCCATCGATCTCTTGAACAGAAGCCGGTCCGATGATGCCGATCTTGTCATCCTGCCCGAGGCGTTCACAACGGGCTTCCCGTTCAGGAAGCTCCCCGATCTCGTACACAGAAGCGAGGAGGCCCTCGAAACCCTCATGTCCTGGGCGAAGGCCTCCGGAACGGCCATGATCTTCACCCTGGCGGTGGAGGAGGGGGGCAGATATTACAACAGGTGTTTCCACATCGGGTCGGACGGGGGCATGGCCGGAAAATATGACAAGACCCATCTGTTCCAGCCCACCGGGGAGGATGCCTTCTTCACGAGGGGGGAAACCCTTACGCTTTTCGAGATGGGTGATATGAGGATCGGTCCTCTCACCTGCTACGAGGTCAGGTATCCCGAACTCTCCCGAAAGCTCGCCCTTCGGGGTGCCCATCTCCTGGTCTACACGGCTGAATGGCCGCTGCACAGGGTGTTCCAGTGGGAGCTGCTCCTGCGGGCCAGGGCCCTCGAGAACCAGTGCTTCGTTTCGGGGGTCAACATATGCGGTGACCACGAACGGGTCGCGATGGGAGGGCATTCGATGATCGTATCGCCCACGGGTGAGGTCATCACATCCCTGGGGGAAGGGCCGGATACGGCAACCGCCCTGTTGGAACCATACAGGTTGTACGATTTCAGGGACAGGATCCCGGCCTTTTACAGCAGAAGGGAGGACCTTTACTGATCCCGGGTACCTGCCCGGACATTTTATCCCTGATCGGTCAGTACCGGTATATCTTTTCCACGTAAGGGGAGGTCATGGCCCTGAGCAAAGCACCGTAGGTGGGAATGAAGGAAACCTCGTCACCAAGCGACATGCCGCTGCCCGAGACCTCCACGATCAGATGGTCGGAGGATGACCCGAGAATGTCCACCTTTCCCCCTGCAGGACGCATGCCCGCGGGATCGCAGTCCTGCCTTCCGATATCGACAAGACCGTGGAGGATCTCACCCCGGTCCTCGATTTCCGGCACCCCCCCGAATGCATCCTGTCCGATCTCTCCATCCGGTTTTGAAGGTTTTCTTCTCAGCTCTATCAGTGCCCCGGAGATCCTGAAGGCATCAAGGTGCAGCCCGGGTATCGGTCGCCTCCGAACGGTTTCCAATCCAAGCATGATCGATTCACCAAGCCTGAGCTCGTTGATGCCGTCGGGATGCACGCCTTTCATCACTAGGTCGAGGTTCGCGCTGTTTCCTCCCGACACTATCTCGATAGGTGTTCCGAGAGATGACCGGAGTCCCTCCGATATCGTGACAAGCTCCTCCAATTTTTCCACTGTGGGGATCACCCCGCCAAAGCAGGCAAGGTTCGTGCCTATCCCCCTCAATACGAGGCCTTCGGTGTCAGCTATGAGTTTTGCCAGGCCGGGGACGGACCCGGGAAGTGCACCTTCCCTTCGGTCCCCCAGGTCCACCATCAGAACGATCTCCTGTTCGCTACCTACTTCCCTTGCCTTTTTCCCCATCTCCGTTATGGTCAACCTCTCCGATATAAGACAGATATCGGACCATTCCACCACCTCTCCAACCTCATCCGGAGCCGGGCTCCTGATCAGCGCGATAGGGTGTTCTATCCCCGCCTCTTTGAGCCTTCTGATGTTGTCGATCCTGGACTCACCAAGGGTTCTGGCACCTCCCGACAGGATGGCCCGTGCCACCTCGGGATCCCCGCAGGTGACCTTTGTCACACCCTGGATATCGATACCGGCTCCCCCGCAGAGGGATGAGAGGCGTGATGAGTTATGCTCCACCTTCCTCAGGTCTATCTCGATCTTCGGTGGGATGCCTTATGCCCCCTCTTTGCCCACGAAGTGCATTCTGTAGTACTTGACATCCATACCCATCTTCCTGTAGACCCGTATGGCCTTTTTGTTGTTGGTCTCCACATGCAGGGTGAAATCACCATCCGTGAGCTCTATGGCCTTGGATAACAGCTCGGTCCCTATTCCCCTGCCCTTGTATCTATCGTCGGCGGCTATGTATGAAAGGTGGTACCGGGGGAAGAAGACCGCAAATGGCATCCTGGAGAGCACGCAGAGACCCACCAGTTCACCCCCGATAAAGGCACCGAGGACATATCCTTCCCTCAATGCGTTGTCGAACGCCTCGTGGATCTCCTCCCTCGGGTCGGTGAAATCCTGAAGCCATGTGTCAAGTTTACCGATAACTCCGTTGTATTCCCCTTTGATAGACCTCTCTGTCAGCCGCTCGATTATGAGGTCCGTGGCACCCGTGCTCAGCACGACAACATGTTTTCCGTCCCCGATCTCCCCCTCCTGTTTTCCCCTTACGAGGGCGCCCAGTGCCGGTGCGGAGTCCAGTTTGATGCCGACATGTTCCCTCTTCAGCAGCATCTTGGAATAGCCTTTGAGTTCCCGGGTATTGAAACCGTACAGCCTCCCTTCGGAGTCGAGGATGGCGTTTAGGGTTTCGGTACCGAACATCCTGCCGCTGTTGAGAAGAGGTACCACCTCGGGATCGGTCTTTTTACCCTGGAACCCGATCCTTTTAACCTCCTCTGCCCCATTCCTGTAGGCCTCCATTATCGCATTTCCCCTGTTCAGGGTCCCCCCAAGAAGGTGGGGAAGCTCCTCGATGTCACCGGATGCCCAGAGGCTCCTGAATCCGTAATAGATACCGTTGTACAGGGACCCCTCCCCCACGGATGCGGACACGCTGTTGGGAGGTTCCCCCAGAACATCCATTATCTCCGGTACAATTGCGGAGTACTCGATGGTCTCCACCGTCATGGAGAAGGGTCTGGGATTCGCATCGTACCAGCCTTTCCTGGATGCCTCTTTCCTGCTTATGGTTACCGCATCCGTGTAATCCCCCCCAGTTTCTATCACCTCGACATGGTCCCCGAGGGGTCCATCGAGCAGTTCGGCGGTCGCCCCTGGTACGAACATGACGCATTTGAGACCGTAGAGACCCGCCAGGTAACCCAGTGAATTGGCGAGGTAACCAACGGTACCTATGGTAAGGGTGTCCTTTTTCTTTCTTATCGCGTCCTTGACGTAGTGAAGGGCGACCCTGTCGCACTTGTGCCCGGTCGGATTTATTCCCTCCAATTTCAGGTAGATCTCCTTTATCCCAAGTTCCTTTTCCAGTTTTCTGGCTCGAAGTAGAGGGGTTCTTCCTACCCTTCTGCCGAATATCTTCTTTTCAAGGTCGCTATCGTCCATAAGATGTAACTCCTGCATCTTCCTCAAGATTATGTCTATATAAGGTTTTCGACGGAGGTATTTCCATCCGGTAAGAAGGGATGAGTGGTACCTTCTCCGACTATGGGATTTGGCAGTTACAAGATCAGGGAGTTATGGCTGTTATATGAAGCGTGGTGTAAAGGGTGGATTCCGCTTTTGATGTGATTTATATGGAATTTACGATATGGCGTAAAGCTTAAATAACTTTCAGATCAGGTTTTTTTTGATGATCCCCACTTCGATTGACGACGGGACCGAAAGGTCGACCTGTCCCAGATGTGGAAAGGAATCCATGGTGAGGAAGGGCAGCGGCCCTTCGGGTTATTACCTGGTCTGCACCCTTTGCGGATTGAGGAGGTGTCCGTTCCCGCCGGACACGGGCAAAGGTGTCGTCTGAGGTGGATACGGAGTTGAAGGAAATGTTCGACAAGGACGATGTAAGGGTGTTGGGAGAAAAGTTCCAGAAAGGCCTCGAGTCCCAAACGGGTGCTTTTACCGGAGAGCAGATAGCTGCCCTGAGAACCGCATACGAGATCGCGACCATGAACATGCTGGTCACGATCCAGGGAAGGGTACGGCTCAAAGGGACCGAGAATAAAGAGGACTACAGTTGAGGAATAAAAGTACACTCATGTAACCTTATCATACGACATCTGATATCCGTCCCTGTCAGGTCGCTGCGATTTGCCCGATTGGGTCTATCCTTTGGGGTATCGCGATCCGCCCACCACACCCATGTGGAGGACCGCCTCCCCCATGTTCCTCACCCTTGTCTCCTCCACCAAGTTGTTATCCGTTACGGATTCGAACTCAACACAATCCCTATCCCGGGACCCTGATACGAACGGAAGGACAGCGGTTATTATCAGATCGGCCCCCGAACGGGTGAATGCCAGGGACGACAGGCGGTTGGGCCCCTCGAGGAGGATCGTGCCTTTACTTTCCCCTAGCAGGTCCATCAGGAGCGATCCCGCTTCCATACCGGAACATGAGGCCTCCATCTCGATGATCTTTGCGCCAAGTTCCTTCAATTTACTCATCTTCTCCTTTTGAGCCCCATTCACAGTGATCACCCCGAGATCCTTTGATGAGAGGACCGGGTGGTCGAGTGGGAGCCAAAGCTTTGGATCGTAGATGATCATCCTGGTTTCGTCCCTGGGGAGAACGAAACCGGGGAATTCGAGCATCCTGGCATCGACGATCACCGTATCGTGCCGATCGCGTATCGCCTCTATCAGGTTCTTCAGCGGTTCGTCCGCTCCCAGCATGTCCTTCCAGTTCATCCCGGGGAAGGACCCGTCCAGCCCCTGAAGGTGGAGCACAGTAACCCTCGAACCGTTCTCGGACCTTTTCTTCATCAGATACCTAACGGTTTCCTCTATCTCGGGGCGGTAATGGTGTATCCTTTCGAGGTCCAGCTCGTGTTTCATCCTCAACGCCTTGGTCCTCAGGTAGTCCAGGTTCTCGGGGTTTACCTTCGGCTCGATCGGCACGATGGCCTCCACCAGCACATCAAGGTCCGACAGCTTTTTTGCCTTGTCGGGATTGTTCGTAACCAGATCGATTGAGGAGACACCCAGTTCCTCCAGGATCTCCTTTGCCACGGTATAATCCCTCTCCTCAGGTTTGTGGCCGAGGTGGATGTTCGCGTCGACCGTATCCAGCCCCTCGTCCTGCAGATTGTAGGCTCTTAGCTTTTTGGCCAACCCGATACCCCTGCCCTCCTGTCTGAGATATATCACAAGGCCCATGCCGGCGTCTACGATCAACCTCATCGAGTACCTCAGCTGGGGTCCGCAGTCGCATCTGAGCGATCCGAAGAGGTCCCCCGTCATGCATTCGGAGTGGACCCTGGTGAGAACCCTCTCCTTACCTTTTATATCACCGTGAACGAGAGCAATGTGTTCGAGTCCGGCAAGGTCCCTGAAAAGGTACATCCTGAAGAGCCCCTCCTCCGTGGGCAGCCTCGCGTCGACCTCCAGTTCCGTATCATGTCTCCCCCCCTTGATCCGCACCTCGTTCCAATCGGAAAGTGTCACTGCGGACCCCTGCAGGGATGTCCCCTTGGTCATTTCTCCCTTTTTTCCTACCATTTCTTTCCCCCGTGAGGTATGCGACCGTACCAATTCGTACTCCGTATTATTATTGGCCCCTAAAGGTTCCGGTTCGGTCATCGAATACGACCGGGCAGCAGGTTTTAAGTCATTCCGTACCATTCATTCGTCAGGCCGAAGCTACTTTCACGCCCGGGGGACAGGAAGATGCCTGCAGAGGAGATGGAGGTGACACCGCTTACCTACGAGTGCGGTATAGGAGGGGTCATGCACCCCCATTCTGTGATGCACCGCCTTCAGGAGCTGGCTTCCCGGCATGCGGAGGTACTTGGTTTCGGTATGTCCTGGATGAAAAGGGAGAAGGTATACTGGGTGTTGATAAATTTTCGCATGGAATGGGAGAGGCTGCCAGTCTTCGGGGAGAGGGTTACCATGTGCACCTGGCCCAGCGGTTGGGACAGTATAAAGGCCCTGAGGGAGTTCACATGCACGGATGAGAGCGGAGTGACCATATTCAGAGCCGGAAGCGAGTGGATGGTGATAGACGCGGTGAGCGGTAAGGTGAGGACACCCGAGGAATTGGAGTTCGATTTCGAACTCGGGAAGGAAAGGGCACTGGGGGACCTCAAAAGGCTGCTTCCCATTCACCGATACGAGCTGCTTGAGGAGATGGTGGTACCCTACAGCTCCTTGGATATCAACGAGCATGTCAACAACACGGAATACGTGAGATGGGGCACCGATGCGGCGAGGAGGGCTGCCGGAAAAGTCCTCGAGATGAGATGGATGCACATTTCCTTCAATGCCCAGGTTTTCGAGGGCCAGAGGTTATCCCTTTTCGCCTCCGTCGAGGATGTACTTACCGCGGTAAAGGGTGTCAGAAAGGAGGACAAAAAGAACGTATTCCTCATGGAAGTTGGCGGCCCCTGATCGGGCGTCTGCGCCCGATTGGATCGCAAACGGCAGCGGTTATCATGCACATCGCCCAGTCTATCGGAGGCTCAGGCGGCCTGGGCGTCTTCCTCCTCAAGCTCCGGATGCCTGTTCTCCTGCTCCTCGACGGTTATTATTGACCCGCCCTTACCGTGGTCCACCATAACGGACCTGCCCTCCATGATATCCCCCTGAAGGATCATCCTTCCGATCCGGGTTTCGAGTTCCTTCTGGACCATCCTCTTCAGGGGTCTTGCACCGTATATAGGGTCGTACCCCTTCTCCGCGAAATTCTCCAGGGCCTCATCAGTCAACCGGACGGATATCCTTCTATCATCGAGCCTCATGTTCAGCTCCCTGACCAGGAATATGACTATCTTCCTTATGTCCTCCATGGTAAGGGGCTTGAATAGAACTACCTCATCTATCCTGTTCAGGAACTCTGGTTTGAACTCGGACCTGAGCCTTCTCAGCACAGCCTCTTCGGTTCCTGAGGTGAAGGAACCCTTCTCATCTATACCCTCGGTTATTGCCGCAGATCCGATATTTGAGGTCATGATGAGTATGGTGTTCTTGAAATCCACTGTCCTTCCCCGGTTGTCGGTGATCCTTCCGTCATCAAGTATCTGCAGAAGTATATTGAAGACCTCCGGATGTGCCTTCTCTATCTCATCGAAAAGGACAACCGAGTATGGTTTTCTCCTGATGGTCTCCGTCAGCTGCCCGCCCTCCTCGTACCCTACATAGCCCGGGGGTGCCCCTATTAGCCTGGATGTGGAGAACTTCTCCATGTACTCGCTCATGTCTATCCTTACAATGTTGTCCTCCGTATCGAAAAGGGCCTCGGCAACGGCCCTTGCAAGTTCGGTCTTGCCCACGCCGGTGGGCCCCAGGAAAAGGAAGGACCCGATCGGCCTCCTGGGGTCCTTTATCCCTGACCTCGCCCTGATGATGGAGTCGGTTACCAACTGGACAGCCCTGTCCTGACCCACCACCCTCTCTTTCAGTTTGTCGTCCAGGTGGAGTATCTTTGCCCTTTCGCTCTCAACCAGCTTCGAGACGGGGATGCCTGTCCATTTTGACACTATCTCCGAGATCTCCTCCTCCGTCACAACCTCCCTCAACATGGGCTCGTCGCCCCTTCTCCTGTTGAGCTCCGATTCCCGGTCCCTTAGCTGTTTTTCCAGCTCGGGGATCCTCCCATGCCTGAGCTTTGCAGCCGTGTTGAGGTCATACTCCAGTTCGGCATCCTCCAGCTCCTTTTTCGCATCCTCCAGTTTTTTTCTCAGCTGTGACAGGCCAATCAGAGAGTTCTTTTCGGCCTCCCATTTTGCGGATAGCGCATCAGCCTTTTCCTTTAGCTCGCTCAGCTCCCTCCTTAGGGCCTTCAGCCGTCTTTTTGAGTTTTTGTCCTTTTCCCTTTTGAGGGCGGCCTCCTCTATCTCCAGCCTCATGACCTTTCTGACTATCTGGTCCAGCTCCTCCGGCCTGGAATCGATCTCCGTTCTCATCATGGCACATGCCTCATCAAGGAGGTCTATCGCCTTGTCGGGGAGGAACCTGTCAGTTATGTAGCGTTCCGAGAGGGTAGCCGCGGCCACCAGGGCGTTGTCGGTAATGGATATGCCGTGGTGGACCTCGAACCTCTCCTTTAGCCCCCTCAGGATCGATATGGTATCCTCGACCAGGGGCTCCTCGATGAGGACCGGCTGAAACCTCCTCTCCAGAGCCGCGTCCTTCTCCACATATCTTCGGTACTCGTCAAGGGTTGTGGCCCCGATGCAGTGGAGTTCCCCGCGGGCAAGCATTGGTTTGAGCATATTCCCTGCATCGAGCGCCCCCTCTATCTTTCCGGTGCCCACAATGGTATGGAGTTCATCGATGAAGAGCAGGGTCCTCCCCTCGCTGTTCTTGACCTCATGCAGAACGGCCTTCAACCTCTCCTCGAACTCCCCCCTGAACTTCGCACCGGCGACCAAAGAACCCATGTCCAGTGCGAAGATCTTTCTGTCCTTTAGCGTCTCCGGGACATCCCCCCGCACTATCCTGTGGGCCAGCCCCTCTACGATGGCTGTCTTGCCCACACCGGGGTCCCCTATCAGCACGGGGTTGTTCTTTGTCTTTCTGGAGAGTATCCTCACGACCCTCCTTATCTCCTCGTCCCGTCCGATTATCGGGTCCAACCTTCCGGACCTCGCCTCCTCCACCAGGTCCCTGCCGAACCTGTCGAGCGCATTGTATGAGGCTTCAGGATTCTCGCTCTGTACCCTCAACCGCCCCCTGATGTCAGAAAGTGCCTTCAATAGGGTTTCCCTTGTTATTTTCCTCTGCTTGAGCATCTCTCCGGCAGGGGTCTTATCATCCTCATCGATGAACGCCAAAAGGATATGTTCGACGGAGACGAAGGAATCCTTCATCCTCTTCGCTTCGTCCCTTGCCTCCGCAAGCAGCCGGATCAGCCTGTTCGTTCCGTGGGTGGATTCCTCATCGAAGGTACCTTCTCCTCCTTTTGGGAGGGATCCGAGATGGGTTTCCAGTTCCGAACGCAGTAAGCCTTTATCGATCTCCATCTTATCGAGGAGGGATGGTAGGAGCCCACCTTCCTGTTCGACCAGGGCCATGAGCAGATGCTCCCCGTCAATACCCGTATGCCCCATCCTCATAGCCAGTATCTGGGCTTCCTGGAGGGCCTCCTGCGCTTTGCTGGTGAATCTGTTCAGGTTCATCTGTACCACTTCATACTGGTTCCGGGTGTACAACCTGGCGTTGTGATGCGATATATTATTTAATACTATATATATGTTCCCAAAAAAAATGGACGGAATGACATCGGTGTGCAGGGTACCCCCCGTTCAGATAACCACGTTTATGTCCCATTCGGTTCTTCCCAATCCAGTATGGGATCCGAAGCACCAGGGTTAATGTATCCAGGGTAGGCCTCCGTTCGGTTCTGCCCGGACAAGTAACGGATCCGGAGCATCCGGATAAATGTAACAGGTTACGTCCCCGGAGGACATTACCCTTGCCTGTTCAGGAATAAATATTATTAACCCGAGCACATCAAGGACAACATGGGTGACCGGAATATGAAAAGGCCTCCCGTATACAGGGGTTACAGGTCCCCGGTCATTGCCGTTCTGGGTTTTTTTATGTTCTCGATAAGCCTGGTCCTCCTCTTAACACTGGACCTATCGAGGGTTCCCGTGTGGACTGTGCCGCCTATGATGCTCTGGATGACCTTCCTCTACACAGGACTGTTCATTACCGTACACGATTCCATGCACGGGTCCATTCTTCCCGACCACAGGGGGTTGAACTACCTGATAGGGGCCATCTCCATATTCTTCTATGCGCTCTTCTCCTATGGCAAACTGAGAGATAAGCATTTCAAACACCACAAACACCCTGCAAGCAGCGAGGATCCCGACTATCACGATGGAACACACAAAGGGTTCCTACGATGGTATCTGCGTTTCATGGGACGGTATATCAGCCCCTTGCAGATCCTGGGGATGGCGGTGATATTCAACCTTCTCATCTTCCTTGCCGGGTTGAGCTGGGTGAACCTTCTTTTGTTCTGGGTCATACCCTCCCTGGGCAGCACCCTGCAGCTCTTCTTCTTCGGAACTTATCTTCCTCACAGGGAGCCGGAGGGGGGTTACGCCAACAGGTACCATGCCAGGTCCAATGAGTTCCCATTCTTCCTCTCACTCGTAACCTCGTACCATTTCGGATATCATCTCGAGCACCACATATATCCCCATGTCCAGTGGTGGAGGCTCCCTTTCGTGAGGAGGGACCTCCAGAGATATACCAGGGTGTCGACGGACCGAAAAGGATGAATGGCGGAACTAACCGTATATGTTAGGTGAAACCGATTATAACCTGCATTACATCATATTTCAGGGGAACATGAGAAAGAAAAGGCTTCTCGCTGGTATATCATTGTCCGGAGTGGCAATATTTCTCCTTATCACGGCCCTTTTATGGGTCCCATTTTTGCTACCTAGGTTTTCGGACGGGTTTGATCCGGGATCCGGCGGTGTGTCCTCTTTCGGGGTTGACCATGATATCATGGAGGGAAGGATGGCCCTTCCCTCCATAGCATGGAATTCTGCGGAAGGTGAGGTTAGCGGCGATACCTTTTCACCGGAGGACCTGGACCCCGAATGGGAGGACATAATCATAAGGTCTGATGGCATCCATGGTCCTTCCGGGGATCTCCTCTTTTCATCGGAGGAGCTCACTTTCGAGCAGGAAGGCCTCTCTTTCCCATCAGGTGGGGTGGAGAGAAGGGACTACGTCGTGTTCAACCGTTATCTTGGAAGGGACGTGACCGCCTCTTACAGCGGGATATCGGAGGTGATGGGAAAGACCGGATTTGTCTACAGTATGGACATCGAGAGGGAAGAGATAGCGGGTCTGGACATGCTTTCCAGGTTCCTGACCGGTGGGAAAGGAACGATTGAAGGGGACCCTTCGTCTTTCCTGGAAGGGACCTCAACGAGGTTCACCTATTCCGATTCAACCAGGTATGTTTTGGATCCCCGGACATCCATCCCCCTGGATATCCAGACAGATATTGAGGTAGGAATGAAGCTTCCCGATACAACGATCCTCACAGTGAGGGAGAATGACATCAGATACGCGGATGAGGAGGTATGGGTGGAGAGCGAAACGGTTCCCGGGACCAAGGAGAAGATCGAGGTTCTGGTGGTAACACGGACCACTGGCAGGCTGGACCCCGAGGACGTAAGTATCGGCCTCTATGACAGGGAGGTCACCTATTACGATAAAAAAACGGGTGAGGTGATATCGACCGGGGGCCCCGAAGAGAAAGAAACCTTTGCGGTCGACAGGTCCACTTACAGATACATCCCCGGCCATTACGGGACCCGGAGGTCCGGATATTTCGAGTTCCCCGTGGGGAAGGTGGAGAGGAGGTCCTATCCCATGTGGGATGAGTTCTCCGGGATGGAGAACGAGGCGAGCTACTCCGGTGACGAACGCAGATGGAACCTCGATGTCATGGTGTTCGAGATGGTAACGGAGGACGTGGTGGTCGAAAGCGGAAATGCGCTTCTCCCCATCTATCCCCATCCTGCCACCGAATACCTGCTGGACACCGTACAGAGATGGTACATTGACGAGAGGACAGGGTTCATGGTGGATTTTCACATAGAGGGTACGGTCAAGGTCGCCTCATCCGGCCCCCTCTCCCTGATCGAGACAGAGGTCACAACCTTCGAGGTCACCCTGCCGGAGAACACAACGGACGAACTGAGGGAAGTGGCCGACCTATTCCACGAACTGGTGATCCCCCTCTCAAACCGGGAGATAGTGGCCTTCGGTCTGGAGATCTCATTCACCGATGGGACGATCAGGGAACTTATTGATATCGCCAACATGGTCGGAAGGATAATGGACATAACCCAGCTGTGGGTTCCCAGGGTCCTACTTATATCAGCCGCGCTTGTCTCCGGAGTATCGATATTCCTGTTCTATCTATCGAGGAAACCATCTTCCGTTTACTCTGAGGATAGGTATCTATCCATTGAACTTTCGTGACCGACCAACAGCAGTAACGGGCGATCATGGAAGGCTTAACATTGGCCTGTGACGGTACCCAGGTTCGGTTCTTATCGTTTGTAACATGATCTCCCTATTCCTCATAGGGTTCATGACGCCATCTCATCAGCAAAAAGAGAAGGACCAGCGATGCTGCAATTGAACAGATCGCAATAACGATCATCACCACAAGGTTGTTGAAAGGTCTTTCGTCATCTTCCTCTGCAGCATTCTCACCACCGTTATGGAGGAAGGCCACCGTGATCAAAACCACGTTTGAGGCTTCACCCTCCTCAACATCATTGAACGGGACGATCCTGTACTGATACGAGCTCAGTTCGGTGACGTTTGTATCTATGAAATTTGTATCCATGGTACTACCGATCGTTATCCAATCCTCACCGATACCGTTCCTCTCCACGCGATAACCCTCTATCGGAAGGTCACCCACCCTTTCGGGTGGGGACCAGTTGAGTTCAACCCAGGTGCTGTTGATCACGGCAGTGAGTCCCCGGGGGCTTCCGGGGGGTTCTCCTGCAACAGTATAATGGAGTACGAGGTAAATATCCCGGGTGTTTTCCACCCGGTCGGATACGGTCCCGGAGATGGTCGTCCAGAACGAGAGGTACCCCCATAACCCAGGGTCGATCTCCAACCTGTCCGTAAAAAGGGTGATGTTTGCATTTACCTTTCCGCCCTGATCGTCTGAAAGAAGAATGTCGATGTTGGTGAGGTCCACATTCTCCGAAAAGGACAATTCAATTGTAGAATCGATATCAAGTACCGATCCGTTATCGGGATGGTATCCTCTTATGGTCGGGGCTTCCGTGTCAAGGTAGATCTCTATCGGGCACTCTGCCTCTCCGATGTTTCCTGCCCTATCCATAAGTCTGCCATAAACCCTTTTCTGTCCATCACCGTTTTCAAGAAGGTAGATATAGTCGGTGGTCCGGTATTCCAGCCAATCGTCCCAGTAGATCCCATCGCTTGAGAAGCTGACCCATCCTATGCCTGATGTGTTATCATACCCATCTATCGATAAGGGTATTTCCAAACTGTTGGTCCGATCGATGTTATCCACAGTACTGACCATGACATCAAAAGGAGGTTCACTATCGATCCCGAAGGAGATATTCGAGAGCGGCCCGATGTTACCGGCAAGATCGACGGAGTAGAACTCCATCTCATGTTGTCCCTCACCTTCGATATCCAATTGGGAATTATAGGATGTCCAGTCCGCCGTATCCAATCTGTAGAAGATACCAACCACGTCGGTTTCTTCCGATCCAAGATCCACAATAGTGCTGGAGGTGTACCAACCGTTGGATCCGAGAGAGCCAACAATGGTCGAGAAAACGGCTGGTCCGGCTGTATCGAGTACAATGGTTTTAACAGACGTTGCGATATTTCCGGCCCTGTCCTTAAGCCTTAGATATACGCATTTTTCCCCGTCCCCTCCATCCAGGGTCCATATCTTTTCCGTAACCGCCTCCTCCCATTGGGACCAAGCCGTTCCATTGTCGGAGAAGCTCATCTCACTCGGCCCGGAAATATTATCGCTGAAGGCCATCCGAAGCATTACCGTACTGTTGTTGGTGATGGTCTCGCCCAGGTTTATTTCGAACTTGTCGATTGTCGGCGCCTCGTTCTCCATGAAGATAAGGTCCCGTGCTAAGAAATGGGAATCTCCGTATCCGTTCCGGGTCCATACCATCACCTCAAGGGTAGAATTGATCGGATTCACCAAAAGTGAGAATTCACTCTCGAATGGTATCCAATCGGTGTACTTACCCTGACTGTGGATCAACATTTCCGTTGCCCCCTCGGATGATATCGAAAGCCTAACCTCCTCACCTGAGGCGAACCTGGAACCGTTCTCGATCCTTAATACGGGGGTCTCTGGGAAGTGGTCCACGCGGATGAAGGGGTCCCCGAACATGACCTCGTCCTCGATCCACCTCTCCTCCCCCAGGGAATGTGACTCTGCCGTTCGTAGATCCCTGTCGTAACCGATATCCTTGAAGTGAAAATAACCGAGTCCGAGGTAGCTCCCCTCTCTCCAGTCATGATAGACCCTGTCGAAGGTCGTCCCGTATGACCTGGTGCAGCCAAGGGCTGCCAGACCGTACTCCGTGTTGAAAGCGTAATTTATCACCAGGTTCTCCGTTTTACTGGCGGAGAGGCTGTAGTAGCTATCCGCAAAGTCACCTGCGTGGCAGCCCCAGATCAGGGTGGCGACGCTTCCTTTGGTTTCCTTGATAAGGTAGCTCTGTGCACCGGTCACCTCCGCACCCGAATCCGGGTCCACCTGGAACTGGTGTCCCCCACCCCCGGCATGGGACCAGATTGACGTTATCTCATGTCCCATATCCAGATACTGCAGATATTCCGTGGCATTTGTGGTATTCTCACCGCCGGCTGCATCGAGATGCTCACCGAACAGCGGTTCGATATGGGTGGTCCTGATAGGGTCCATCATCTTGCACTGCAGACCGTAGCAGTAATCCATGAAGAGAAGGCCTTTTTCCGGATAGTCCATCTCTCCAGTATGATATGCATGGTTCTTGTCGAACCAGTCGCCTATCAGTCCTGCCACGATCTCCGGTGACCTCCAACACAACCTCACGAGCCCTCTATGTTCCCCCCAACCGTTCTCCTTGTACCAGAGGTCGATATCGTGCCAGCCTTCTGTCAGGTGGATATCCATGCTGTCCGATCTCATATTCCAGGGGGGACAGTGTTCATCGCGGATTACCTCCTGGTCGTCCACCTCGAGGATCACCCCCCCTCCGTGGATGAGCTGCAGGGTGTAGTTGCTTTTCGCTTCCGCAAGTACCTCCCCTTCCCACCAGATCGAGAACCCATCTGAGGGGACTGGGGATGGCGGGTCGTACTCCCTCCAGTAATGTTCGATCTGAGGATCCGTCCTTGTTATTACCTGGTTTTGAAAATCGTTATCACTGTAATATACACCCTCCAACCCGGGGGAGGGGTACGGTCCGGGTGTCCTAAGATTGGTGGAAGGTATCGTCTCGGACGGAGGTGAGAGGAAGCTTACCCAAATTTCGGGTCCGTCGTTCTCACCCCAGTAATGGAGGTCGTAATATCCGTTCGAATCGTTGTCGGCAAAACCTCCGTCAAGGTCCTCGTAGAAAATCGGTATGGGACATGGTTCCTTGGAACCGTCACTGTGGTTGATCTCCCACATTGCAAAGGGAATGTCTCCTACGAGAATGGCCCCGGATATACTCTCGTTCTCCCACAATGAGATGAGATCTTCTCTGACGGATCCCGGTGTCTCCCAGGAACGGATCACCTCGATGAATTCTACACTGTTCTTCTCTTTGATATCCAGGTAGTACCTGTCCAGTTCATCCCGGATAAAATATGAAACGTTCCGGGCCACCAGTACGGCGACCTTCATTCTGAAAGAGACCTCCGAATAAGTATATGGTGTCAGGGTGTGACCGTTCTCATCCATGCAGATCAGGTCAAGCCTGATTCTCGCTCTGTCATCCCCCTGTCTCGCACACTCAGGGATGATTTCTGGCGGGATCTCGACCGATATCTCTACCTTGGCAGTGGACCCCCCACGAATCTTCACGTCCGGTATCACGATCGATCTGTCCATGTGGACCTGTGCGGAATCCAGGGAGTATAAAGTGATGTACCCGCCTGTGATCGTGACGTTGATTCCTCTCAATTCCTCGACGGTGATGTTGAAGCGGAGGGTACCTCCCCCAGCGTAATTGTATAGCCTGTAGCCATCTGTAATATCCACTGCGGCAGACGGGGAGGACCTCGTGTGGTGTATCTCCTCAACTTGGCTTTCCATGAGTGATCCATCGAGGGTGCCATTCGGGTATCCTGTGGTATCGATATCAAAAGGAAACAGGGAGAAAAGGGAAAAAATCAGTATCGATGATGCAAATAGGGCTGTATACAACCGTCGGGAATCACGAAAGCAGTCATCCATAAGTACTGATATGGCCGCATAATGATATATAGCATTTTTCGGACGAAATTGAAAAAAGAGACAAAATAACATGACCCGACTCCATTATTACCCCCGATCCCGTAACCTTTCACAGGGATTGTGGTCTTTCATCCTCCTAACGCAGCAGGAAATAGAGGTTTGCGGTTATTAGATATGCGAACATGGAGGCCATTGAGAGGGTTGCCAGAACTGTGGATCTTCCCCTATCCTTGGGTCTTAACAGGAGGGATGGCAGTGAGGAAAGGGTGGGAATAAGTGAGATCAGGGCAAATACGCCCATCACCTCCCAGACCGGCCCGATCCTGCTGAGCCAGAACACGGTGTAGTAGAGGGTAGCAGAAAGGGAGGAAAAAAACATAACTGTGAAGGAGAACCGCCTCCCGTAGAGGACCACCATGGTGATCTTTTTACCTTTTCTATCCGCTTCCATATCCGGGATCTGGACATTGGTTATGAACTGGATCCCGTAGAGAAGCTGGGGGAAAAGAAAATAGAGTATCGTGGTAAGTCCACCCTCGCTCATGACGAAATAACCCATGAAAAGAACGACCAGGCCCACCGCCGATGCGGTCGACACTTCACTGAGTCTCCTGTAGGCAAGCCGGAAAGGGGGGCCGGTATATGCCCACCCCAGAAGAGCCCCCGCTGCAACTAGCAGAGGGAAGAGGACCGTGCGTTCGTATACCGCCATAAAGACGAACGAGAGCAAAAGGGAGAGGCCGATCAGCCCCAGAGCGATCCCCTTTGCGATCGGGGCAAGCTCGGGTCTCCTGAGGAGGACACCGCTTCCACCCGAGAATGGGGAAGGTGTATTGAACCTGTCCGCTTTGATGTCGTACAGGTCGTTGCTGTATGAGACGGAGAGATGTGCTGGAAAGAACACCAGATACCCGAATATGAATTTGAACACGTCTCCATCAGCACCGAAATCGACAGCGATGAGGGCTCCCAATGTGTAGATGAGGAACCCGCCGAACAGGAAGTGGACCCTTCCAAGCTTCACGATATCGATCAGATCATCCTTGAAAGCCACGTACCCCCAAGGCCCTTTCTTGTTGGAATAGTTAACGTAAAAATCGGTATTTCTATCCATCATAATGGTAACACCTTGATCCGTTCGACTACCATTTATTGGAAAGACAAGCGTATGCTCGAGAGAATGGACGGATCCCGCCTCATGGATATGGACCTTTCCAAGCAACAGAAAAAATGGACCCTTAAATTTAAGGTGAGAAGAACCTTATCATTATCGGGAAAGGTGGTCAGGGGATGAGAAAATGGTTAAAAGATCCGAAAAAGCTAGAAAGATGAGAAGCCTGATAAGGGCCATCTGGATCTTCAACTGGTTCAATTCATGTGGTTTTGCAGAGCTCGTACCTGTCGTGGGCTCCCGTTGGGATATGGAGAGATACGGTATGAAGATAGTGAGCAGCCCCAGACATGCCGACGTACTTTTCATAGCGGGATACCAGACCAGGAAATCGATGAAGAGGGCCAAACTGATATATGAACAGATGGCAGAACCAAAAGTTGTGCTTGCCCTGGGATCCTGCACCATGTCCGGGGGCATGTACTGGGATTCGTATAACACCGTGAAGAGGGTGGGGGATCACCTTCCCGTCACCATGCACATCCCGGGTTGTCCCCCCCGCCCCGAAGCGGTGTTCGAAGCATGTGGTAAGATATTCGAGCACGTCAAGGAGTTGGAGTAGAATGACGGGGGAGGAGCAACATCTTTTGGAGATGATCGGGTCAAGGTTCCATGCGGATGGGAGGGTTGGGAGAAAACGGAGGTTGTGGGTTAATATCGATAACAGTGAACTTGTCGAGGTCTGCGGGTGGTTGAAGGAGCGGGGTTTCCTACATCTTTCCGCCATATCGGTCACCGATCTGATGGATGAGGGAAAGTACGAGCTGACCTATCACCTCTGGTCATATGACAGGGGTTTTTTAACCACCTTGAAAACGAAGGTGGACCGTGATCAAGCGGTGGTGGATTCTGTTGTGTCCATATGGAACGAGAATGCCCAGGTCCACGAGAGGGAGATGCATGAACTCTTCGGTGTTCTGTTCCAGGGTAACGAGGACCTCTCACCCCTTTTCCTCGAGGACTGGCACGGCCCCCCGCCTTTTAGGAAGGATTTCAACTGGAGGGACTATGTCGGGAAGGAGGATTACGATAGAGAGAAAGAAAGGGAGGCCGTCTATTATGATTGACCGGACTGCCGTTGAGGGTGGGTCCTTCGATACCGCCACCCTGGATGGTGAACATGATTACGATCTCTATTTCGGACCGGCGCATTCCGGATCGGGTAATTTCGGTGTGAAGATGTGGATGAAAGGAGAGATGATCACCAGGGCAAGGGCTGACCCTGGATACCTTCACAGGGGTTTCGAGAAGCTCATGGAGTACAGGACCCCCCTGCAAAATGCTGTACTCTCCGACAGGATCTGTATACTTGAGGCTCTGAACTGGAACCTGCTCCATGCGGAAGCCGTCGAGGAGCTCATGAACGTGGAGGTCCCGGAACGTGCTCAGTATATCAGAGTGATAATGGCGGAACTCTCCAGGATACAATCCCATCTCATCTGGTACGGGGTCCTGTCCAAGGCTCTTGGTTTCGAGTCCGGTTTCATGATCGCCTTCGGCTGGAGGGATTACATCCTCGACATCTTCGAGCTGGTTACGGGGGGGAGGGTGTATCCCGCGGGTTATATCTGCCCCGGAGGTGTTAGAAGGGACCTTCCAGAGGGTACAGATAAAAAAATATCAAAACTTCTGCAGGACCTGTCCCTCTCGATAATGGTTAAGGAGACCGACTACCTGGTGCTTCTGGACAGGCTGAGGGGGGCGGGGGTGGTAACACCTGAAGATATCCTGCGTTTCGGGGCTACTGGTCCCGTGATGAGGGGTTCCGGTATGGGGATGGATGTCAGGAAGGAGGAACCCTACGAGGTCTACGACAGGTTCGATTTCGATGTACCGGTAAGGAAGGAAGGGGATGGATATTCCAGATTGAAGGTGGGGATCGACGAGATAGAACAATCCAGGAGGATCGTGGAGCAGGCATTGGAACAGATAACCGAGGGCAGGACCACAGCTACCGGCTTCGAAAAGCCCAAGCTCAACCAGAAGATCCCGGAAGGGGAGGTATATGTGAGGAACGAGATAGCCAGAGGCGAGGGGGGGATATACATGGTAAGCGATGGGGGGACCACCCCTTACCGCGTTAAGATAAGAGGACCCGATTTCATACACATGATCCCTCTTCTCGAGCATCTGCTAATAGGCAGTCAGATAGCGGACGTTCCGGCGATATACTGGAGCCTGAACATATGTCCCGCAGATATGGATAGGTGATATCGATGGCACCGATAGGAATGATACCGAGGTTGTTCCAGAACCTTGTGAACAGACCCATGACCGTTAGTTTTCCCAAGGAATCGATCCCAATACCGGAGGATTACAGGGGTGAACACAAGTACGAGATCGACAAGTGCATTTCATGTGGTCTTTGCGCAAGGATCTGCCCGAACAGAGCGATCGAGATGGTGGAGGCACCAGCTTCACAAGAGGAGAAGTACCCGAAGAGGTATCCGAAGATAGACCTGGGAAAGTGCTGCTTCTGTGCCCTGTGTCAGGACATATGCCCGAAGGATGCCCTGAGGCTCACGAACAACGTATTTTTGGCCACCTTCGACCCCTCAACGGTAATAAGGGATCCGTTCGAGGGGGTTGAAGATTAATAGATATCCATACAATGTGAGTGTATGTTATCATGAACATACAATAGAACAATAATGGAAAAATATCTCAAGATCAAGTGCCAGAGAAAAGTACCGTAAAAGATATGGGGTTTTATAGGTTCAATGAACAATATGAGTGGAAGGAGATTAAATGAGGGAAGGGGAGATCAGACATCTGGATTCAGCAGGGGAGTTCTTCCGCATTTTCCTTGACACATCCCGTACCATGATCGGTATAAGGCGTATCGATAAGGAGGATAGGTTGCCCCCTGCCCTGATGGAGAAGGTGATGCTGGCGGTTACCGGTGTGAACAAATGCAAGTACTGTTCCTACAGGCATACCAGGACCGCACTGGAGGAGGGAGTGGATCCAGAGGAGATCGCAAACCTCCTCGAAGGTGAGATAGGCGGCCTATCGGAAGATGAGGCTATAGCTGTCACATATGCTCAGCACTGGGCAGATACTTCCGGTAATGTCTCCCCTAAGGCAAGAGATAGGGTCGTTGACTACTACGGGGAACAAAAGACCAGGTACATGGAGGCCCATATAAGGGCGGTCTCTTTCGGAAACATGGCCAGCAATACCGTGTATGCATACGAGAACGGTCTCCTAAAACCGCCTGAGAAGAGGAGGCTTTTTTTCACATACCTCCTCTGTTATCCTGTGGCCATGGGGATAAGAAAGGGGGGAGAGGATGATCGGGAGTGAAAAACCTGCCCTATGACTTGATTCGAGGTTTGTATAGACCATCCTTGTTGGACCCGAGAAGACCGGCTTCCAAAAGGCAGGGTTCTACTTTTTCAAGGTTACCTGCCATCTTCTTCGTAATTAGAGGATAGTGCCTGGTCCTTGACAGGTCCCGACCTATGTATTCGAGGTCCCTGTCGGTGGTCATCCAGCAGTCTTTCGCATACCGTTCCAGGTTCAGAGGTCTCGAATAGCTCCTTAGGGTCTTCTCCCTGGCGGTGTTGAAGTAGAGATCGAAATAGGACATTGCCAGTTCCCGAAGGCTCCTGTATGCCGGTTCCCTGAACCTCAGCGTTGTGAAGTTGGACTTCGCCACCGCCCCCCATCTGCCATTCTCCCTGAACACTGCGATGACGTGGTCATCGTCGTTTACCGCCTCCAGATCGAGTATGAGAGGGGGATATCCTAATCTTGACAGACATGCGGCTGCGAACATCGCCCCCTCGAAGCAGTGGGCCGCCTTCTCCTTCATCACCCAACGTGGGGACCTGGTATCCTCCTTCGTATCGTATTCGATCCCGTCAAGGAACCTCTGTATCCTGATGGGCCTGTCCAAGGAATCAAGCAGCCTCAGTTCCTCCGTTGTCCATTCCGCAGTTCCGGGCTCCATATCGGTAACAGGACAAAACCCCTCTTTAATGATTTGCAGGAGCCGCTGTTCCTTCAACCCGAGTAGCTTTTTTGGAGTAGACCTGGGTGCCCGGTCTCGAAGGAGGGTCCGAATAAAATTTTACGGATTCCCCCGAACAAAGAAGTAGGGCCTCTTAGGGAACCCGATCCCTCTTCCTTCCGATCATGAAAAGGGCAACAGAAAGTACAGAGCAAACCAGTAACGGTATCCCGAATCCTGGGCTGTCATCGGTGTTGCCTCCATCCCCGGGTGATGAGGATTTGATCCCCGTGTACTCCTCGGTGATGTCCTCGGAGTCCTGGTCCCAGTCGCCGTTCATATCGTAACCCCTGACATAAAGGACCATGGAATCGAGCCCCTGCCAGTAAGACTCAGGGTCCTCGAACCGGTTCTTGTTATCGCCATCTATCGGTCCCTTGGAGTGGAAGGTCCATTTCCATGTGGACCAGGAGCCCTCTGGACCTGTCCCGAAGAACTCTTCCCTGTATTCGTAGTCCCCGTATGAGTTGTCCTCATCTATGGGGCCCTCCTCCCAGGATCGTTCTGGCCCTCCACCGCCGCCGCCGTATGCCCAGATTGAGTAGAACGCTGCAATAATCCCATCCGAGCCGCTCCCGGTGGCCTGTATCGTGTAATCATAATGTGTATCGGTCGTTGAGAATTCCATATTGAAGCTGTCGATGGACATGCCGATGGAAGGGTTGGTGGGATCCGCTTCACCAGGGTCCTCGTTGTCGGAGGGGGGTGTTATCTCCACCTCGGAGGTGTCCCCCTTGAAATCCTTGTTCGAGTGATCCCTGGCCCAGTAACCTCCGTCACTCAGGTCGGTCATGGCAGAGATATCATCCACGGATGGGATCGTTGTGAAGAGCTCAAGTGGAAGCTCCACTCTCAGGGTGGATGTACCCTCACCTGACACTCCCGAGAGCGGGGCGTTCGTTCCACTCACGATCGACCCGCTGATATACTGGTCGTCCTCGTTTATGGTCACTGTCAGGTCAGCGGAATCATCCCCCGTGAGATCGAGGTATAAGTAATAGCTGTAATCCATTCCGGATGCCTCTATGGTGATCCCGGCTAGGGTTGTAAGTTCAAGGATGATCGGGTCACCGGACGTATCCGCGGTAAGGGAGGTTATATCGATGTTATCGTGCAGCTGTGTGTCCTCTATCCCTACATATTCAACATCACCTGTGGCGTCCGTATGTTCGATATCCGCGGAGGCGGATACGCCCGTCGATAGCAGGACGAGCGATGCAAGAAAAACTGCAGAGACTATTGAAATCTTACCGATCTTACTCATTTACTTTCCCCCTGGTCTGGTTATCAGAACATCTTTCGTTCTGAAATATTTATCTATATATCACGAATCTATATATTATAATGTTACAGAATGCGAGTTATGTCGATATATTATAATCGATATTTTACAGTTCTATACTATATGTCAAATCGAGGTGTGATAATGTTACTTCCTGAGCCCCAACCATGTTTGGTATAGCGCCGGTTTGCCGGGTCAGGACAGTACCGGTCCAAAATTTTCAACCGTAATGAAAAGTATCATTTGATCCTTTCAGATGGTCTGTCCTGATATCATATGGATGACCTTTTGGGAGATCTCCGATGCGGATCGCTTTTCGGGCCACACGTAATCATCGATAAGCCCCTGTCCCGTAAGGAGATCATGCGATCTTTCGGTATGGACCTTTGCTATGATATGACACTTCGGGTTGAGCTTTCGAATGTTCCTTGCAGTTACGAAGAGGTCATGTTCGTCCGCTATGGATAGTATCGCCATTCTGGCCTTTCCTATCCCCGCGTCCTTCAATACGGACCTTGATGCGGCATTTCCGAATATGGTGGGAACTCCCCTTTCCTCGATATCCTTCAGTCTTGTGTGGTTCCTGTCGATAACGACCAGCGGGAACCTCATTCCCTCCAGTATATGGGCCAATTTCGATGTGGTCCTGCCGTAGCCGCATATTATGATGTGGTCCCTTGCCAGTATCCTTTCGACATCCTTTCTAACGAATCTTCTCAGGATGAACGGGGTTCCCAGCGCGGAGAATAGGGCCATTATCACCACCGAGACCAGTACCTCCTGTTTGATTATCCCTGTTTCATAACCCACAGCAGTGGCTGCTATGGTGGCCGAAAGCTGGGGCCAGAGGACCATCCCGAGGATGAAGCCATCCCTAAGGGGCATCCTCTTGATCAATGCGAATATCAAACCTCCGGTGAGCTTTGTGACCAAAAGGGTCAAAACGAGCAGGACAGGGAACAGAAGGTTGCCCTTTCCCTCAAAGAGCACACCGATATCAAGCTCCATTCCTAGAACTATGAAGAATACGGGGATCAGCATCCCGTAACCGATCGCATGGACCTTGTCGTATATCGTCTGATTGGGTATGTGCCTGCCAACTATCACTCCGGCAATGAATGCGGTCACTATCCCGTGAACACCTATGGCATAACCTGCTGCGACGATGAACATCAGTATGGTTATGATGAACTTTAGGTCTCCCTCCTTTGGTTTTCTCGAGGTCCTGGTGAAGAAAATGGAAAGCAACTTGGGTAGGAGGGTGAAAGAGACGATCACCAGGAGGATCAGTTCCAGAATGAATATGACCACCTGGATAACGGGTTGTTCCGTTTTGATTATCACGCCAAGAAGTATCAGGCTTGCAGCATCAAGGATCACAATGGCGGGAAAGATGATATGGGAGAGCCTCCGTTTCACGGAGGGGGTGGAATTGACCATCGGGATGATCTCACCTATCGATGATGAGATCAACACTGTACCTATGAGAAGGGCCGTGATGATGGAGTATCCCATACCCAAACCCAGCAGGAAACCCCCGGAGAAGCAGACAAGGGCGGAAATGATCGTGAAGAGGACGATCTTTCCGATATGTATGTCCCCCATCTCGTAGATCTCCATTCCCGCTATGAAGATAAGGAAAAGCAATCCCACCTCACCCAGAAAGATGAGCCCCTCCCCGAGATGCAGGCCTATCCCGAAAGGGCCCAACAGTATTCCAGCGATAATATAAAAGGGAACCGAGGTTATTTTGAACCTCTTCAGGAATTCCGGGATCATAAGTGCGATCACGAGGATGATGCTGAAGGTTATAATGGGATTGGTCAGGGCATTCGAGATGTCCATCGATGGTCCTAAGGATGTTCAATTATATAATTGGGAGTGCACCCATCAAAATAGGTTCTGTAGGAAAATTTTTTAGTGAGCTCTCAGCAAATCTATTTGGTATAAACCAAGCTGTTCGTGAAATGATGGCATGTCATAACATTCATCAGGAGGTACCCCGCGGAAAGGGAGGTGTATAATGGTGCCTAGTGGGTCCTCTGGGGCTATGGATTGGTCCGTGGATGATATCGACAGGCTGGTTCACGAACCGGCCCATTACAGGATGCTGTCGGTACTTTATGTTGTCGAAAGAGGTGATTTCCTTTTCATCAAAAACCAGACCGGACTGACAAAGGGGAATCTCAGCTCGCATATGACCAAGCTGGAGGATGCGGGTTACGTAAGGGCGAAGAAGGAATTCGTTGGCAGGAAACCGCATACGATGCTATCTATGACAAAGAAAGGCAGGAAAGCCTTCGAACACTACTGGAAGCTGATGGCAGGTGTGATCGGGAAAGAATGATAAGAAATGTTCTTGGATCAATTCTACAATCTCTTTTCCTGATAAAATTTTACCGGGATCGGATAAATATCAGATCCATTCCAAAATTTTTTATGGACCAAGCCGAGTCCACTCAGAAAAAAACTCAAATAATTTGGATTACTAAATGATGATCGTTAATAAATCGATCATTATACTGGATCATTTTGATGATGGGCCAGTCAGGATCCGAATACACCAAACCGATGGCTATCACCCCGTCATGACATTGGCAGGTTCTATAAAGGATATCGCTGTTTTCTCCACTAATGGAGGCAATAGATGTCAGGGAAGAAGATCGGAATAATAAT
>Ga0272443_10001107_pt1 | contig 42377 bp, 40 predicted proteins | sample SSMAcet12_FD_193581 | JGI IMG/M metagenome (GOLD analysis project Ga0272443, IMG submission 193581) | Marine sediment archaeal communities from Little Sippewissett salt marsh, Falmouth, MA, United States - SSM-Acet-12 | ecosystem: Environmental > Aquatic > Marine > Wetlands > Sediment ...
AGAAAACGTGACCGGCCTGACCATCACCCTCATCGCCCCCATCGCCATGGATGAGGGCCTGCGCTTCGCCATCCGCGAGGGCGGGCGCACCGTCGGCGCCGGCGTCGTGACCAAGATTGTGGAGTAGCCACGACTACCACATGCGCGCCGCCCTGGCCCTGGCCCGCCGTGGGCTGGGGCGAGTCGCGCCGAACCCCGCCGTGGGCTGTGTCCTGGTCCGGGAGGGCGTCGTTCTGGCCCGCGCCCGCACAGGGGACGGGGGCCGCCCCCACGCGGAAGAGGTCGCCCTGCGCACAGTGGGCGCAGCCGCACGCGGGGCCACGGCTTATGTCACTCTGGAGCCCTGCGCCCACGACAGACAGGGAGGCTCCTGCGCGCAAAAGCTGGCCGCCGCCGGCATCGCGCGCGCGGTCTTGGCCCTGCGCGATCCGGACCCCCGCACCGCCGGGCGTGGTGTGGGCATTCTGGCCGCCGCCGGGATAGAGGTTCTGGAGGACGTCTGTACTGCAGAAGCCCAGGCCGTGAACGCGGGCTATGTCCTGGCCAGAACTGCGAACCGCCCCCTTGTCACCCTCAAGGTCGCCGCATCCCTGGACGGGCGCGTGGCCCTAGCCAGCGGGGAAAGCCGGTGGGTCACCGGACCCGCAGCCCGCCTGCGCGGGCACATGGAGCGCGCACGCCACGACGCCATCCTTGTTGGGATCGGCACCGCCCTGGCCGACGACCCAGCCCTGACCACCCGCCTGCCGGGCGTGACGCACAATCCCGTACGTATCGTTCTGGACAGGCGCGCGCGCCTCCCCCACGGCGCACGCCTCGCCAGGCCGGGCACCTGGCTGGTGTGCGAGCAGGCCGCGCACATACCGGGCGTCCGCGTCCTTTCCGGGAGCACGGGCATACGCGCCGTCCTGGGCCGCCTCGCGAAAGAAGGCATCACGCGCCTCCTTGTGGAGGGCGGACCCACAGTCATAACATCCTTCTTGCAATCAGGCCTCTGGGACCGCCTGCTGCTGTTCCGCGCCCCAAGCCTCCTGGGTGCGGACGCCCGCGCAGCCATAGGCCCCCTGGCCCTTACGGACATAGCAAGCGGCCCTCGCGTTATTCTGGATTCGCGGGAGGTTCTGGGTGCCGACATCCTGGAGGTATACCGGCCAGAGCCACAAAGTTGCGCAAAAGCGTAAGGCCACCCGGGGTCAAGAGGGACTCCGGGTGGAACTGCACCCCGTACACGCGGCGCACAGAATGCGCACACGCCATGACCTCACCCGCTGGGCTCCACGCTGTGGCCCTGAGGGTGCCAGGCAACTCCGCGATGAGAGAGTGATAGCGCCCCGCCGCAAAGGGGGTGGGCACACCAGCAAACAGGGCGCTGCCGTCGTGGGTCACGGGGCAAGCCTGCCCGTGCAAGGGCTCCACCGCCCGCGCCACAGCGCCACCATAGGCCAACGCAATGGCCTGATGTCCGAGGCACACGCCCAGAATAGGCACATCCAGAGCCCGAACGGCCCTCACAAGAGCGCCAGAGGGCCGGCCAGGCCCGGGGGACAGGACCAGAGCCTTGGGCGCGAGGCGCGCCACATCCGCCCCCTGTGCGGGCACGACGCGCACCTCCCCGCCCCCTGCGAGGCGCAGCATCCGCGCGAGGTTATGGACAAAGGAATCTCGGCTGTCCAAAACCACAATCATGGGCGACAAATTTTTTTGTTGCACCGCCGCATTTTTTGCTTGACTCCCGCTGCAGATGGGGGCTAGGTTCGCCTCGGTAAGACACCGCTTACCATCGTAACCACAGCTTTTTAAGGAGGCTAACACTATGTCCCAACAAAACACAAACCCCTACGCCCAACTGTTCCAACAGGGTGGTGACTTCTCTAAGTTTCTGCCCCAGGCGCAGCCCTTTGACCTCAAATCTTGGATGGATTCCCGCCAGAACGACATGCAAACCTTGGGTGAGGCCATGCATGCCTCCGTTCAGAGCATGCAAGACATCCTCCGCCGCAGCACAGAGATCCTCTCTGAGTTTGCCCAAGAGCAAGCGAAGACCGCCAAGGACGCGATGAGCGGTGATTCGTCCCCCGAGCAGCGCCTCTCCAGCGGCGCGGCGCAGGCGCAAAAGCTCTACGAGCGGAGTGTGAACAACCTCCGCGAGATTGTGGACATGGCCCAGTCTGCACAGTCGGAGGTCGCGGACATTCTGAACAAGCGCGTTTCGGCAAGCCTGTCGGAAATCAAATCCCTGGCTGACAAAGCGGGCAAGGAAAAATCCTCGGGCAGCACCAAAAAAGCCGCCTAGCCCCACAAGCCGCTTATTTAAGACCCCGCCCCCGTCGCAGACTCCCTGCGGCGGGGGTTTTTTTATGGCGCTGCGGCGGCAATGGCGTCGGCCAGAAGGCCCACAGAGGTGGCGAAGTAGAGCGAACGGTTCCAGCCCATGAGGACGTCATAGTTCGCATAGACCAAGAACGCCTGCCCGTCTCCCGGCACCACAATGCCCCCCGGCATGTCCGAGCGGGGCAGGCCCCCTCCGCCTGGAAGGCGCACGCCCATGGCCTGCCACTGCGCGAGAGGGCGCTTCGCGTCGCGCCCCAAGAGGGCTTCATCAAAGCCGGGAGGCAGAACCACCCTCCGCCCCCAGCGCTCCCCCGACCGCCAGCTGCTCTGTGCCAGGTAGCGCGCCGCACTCGCCAAAGCATCAGGCGCGCTGTCCCATATGTCCGCGCGCGCGTCCCCATCCCCGTCCGCCGCGAATCGCTGGAAAGAGGTGGGCATGAACTGCACCTGCCCCATCGCCCCGGCCCAAGAGCCCGTCATCCGCGCGGGGGCGACGTGCCCCGCGTCTAAGACATGCAGCGCGGCCAGGAGTTCCCGGCGGAAAAAGGCCGCCCGCCGCCCGTCATAAGCCAGGGTTGCCAAAGCCGGGATAACCCGAAAGCTCCCGGTGTTGGCCCCGAAGTCACTCTCCACCCCCCACAGGGCGACGAGGTAGTGCCCCGCCACGCCCGTATCAGCCTCTATCTGGGCCAGGAGGGCCCGGTGCCGCCTATACAGCGCCCTGCCCCGCTCTATCCGGTCCTGGCTCACCACCCGCCTTTTGTACTGCGCGAAAGTGATCCGGGACTCCGGCTGTGCCACGTCTCGGCGGAGGACCTCTGGGGCCGGTGCCGTAAGGCCCGCGAACGCGGCATCCAGCGTGGCTTCAGACACCCCCTGCGCCAGGGCCTCGGCGCGCACGTCGGCCAGGAAAGCGGCGAATGTGGGCTTTTGCGTGCCCCCTTGCGCCACTGCGGGACCAGCCAGGGCCAGGAAGAGCACGACGCACACGAGGCAGGCACGGGACAGCATCCGGGTCACTCTACCCCTCTTCAGCCCCTGGGCCAAGGGGCGGCACAGGGTCCCACCCGCCCCGAGACCAGGGGTGGCAGCGCGTCACGCGTCGCAAGGCCAGCCACCCCCCCTTCAGGGCCCCGTGGCGGGCAAGCGCCTCCAACGCATAGGCGGAGCACGAGGGCATGAAGCGGCACCGGGGGCCCAGCCAGGGAGAGATGACGGCACGGTACGCCCACACGGGGGCCATAAGGGCATAGCGCAGCATGGAACCGATAGAGCACGGGTGCGCGGGGGGCTGCAAGGCCCGCATCCCGGCTGGCTGGGTCACCAAGATGGTGCTTCCGGGGTCTCTGCGTCCATCGGCAGGCCGCTTGGAGGCCGCCGCGGGGCGGGTTAGCCCTCCGCATGCGCGAGTTTGCCCAGGCCCTCGGCCACCTGTTGGACATACCGCGCGCGGGCCAGTTCGGCAGCCAGCCCCACAGCTGTGGAAAAGCCAAGAGCGTCAGAGCCACCGTGGCTCTTGACCGCCAAACCGCCCAGGCCCAGGAACACACCGCCGTTGTACAGGCGTGGATCCACCCGACGCTTGAACCGACGCAGGCCCAAGAACGCCAGCGCTGCGCCAAGGGCCGAGAGGGGGTCACCCGTAAGGGCCTCCCTGAACAAGCGGCCCGTGAGGCTCGAAACCCCCTCGGCTGTCTTTAGGGCGATATTGCCCGCGTAGCCGTCACACACGACCACGTCCACCACGCCGCCGGTGATGTCGTGCCCCTCCACAAAACCCTTGTAGCGGCCCGGAAGGGGGAGCTGGGCCAAAATCTGCCCCGCCATGCGGACGTGGTCGGGGCCCTTTCCCGGCTCCGAGCCCACATTAAGGAGGCCGATGCTGGGAAGGGTTTTGCCCGTGTGCGCCTGCGCGAACAGGGCACCCAAGAGGGCGAACTGGACCAGGTGCTCGGCCTCCACCAAGACGTTTGCGCCCAGGTCCAGCATAATGGTCTGACCTCTGAGGGCTGGGAAGATGGAGGCGATGGCAGGGCGGTGGATGCCCGGCAGGGTGCGCAAAACGCTTTTAGCCAGGGCCATAAGGGCCCCCGTGTTCCCGCCCGAAACGGCGGCGGCGGCCCGCCCGTCTGCTACGGCCTCCAGCGCCAGGCGCATGGACGTCCCTTCCCCATTGCGCAGGGCGGCGGAGGGCTTGTCCCCGGGGCTGATGGCCTTATCTGTATGGAGGACGGTGGACGCGCCGGCGAGGGCCGGAAGGCGTGCGAGGTACCGGGCGATGCGCAGTTCGTCCCCCACAAGAAGGAAGGCCAAGTCCGGGGCGGCGGCCAGGGCGCGCGCCGCGCCGGGGAGCGTGGCCGCAGGGCCGGCGTCCCCCCCCATGGCGTCAATGGCAATGGTCAAAGTGGCGTTGGTCATGGCGGTGCGGCGGGTCCTGTTGCGGGGACGGGGACGGGCATTGTGTCGCCCCCTTGGACAAAACGCAAACCCCACATACACGAATGGCCCTGTTTAAGGATTTCCGACCCTGTCAGGTCTGCGGGCAGGCACGTCCGGCGCAGTGGCGTAGTGTCGCCCTATTCCTTACTATCTAACACCTGCCGTCCGCGGTACATCCCGGTCTTGAGGTCAAGGTGATGGCGGCGCACGGCCTCCCCTGTGTCTTTGTCCTCCACCCAGTTGGTTGCCGAAAGGGAGTCATGCGCACGACGCATGTTCCGCTTGGATGGCGAGGTCTTTCTTTTTGGTACGGCCATGGCATTTTCCTCCGGGGATGAAGGTGAGGTCTATACCCTACCCTCGGGCCCGGCGCAAGGCATATTCTTGCCCTCGGTCCGCATGGCGCGGAACAGCAAGCGCAACTTTTGCCACTCAGGTTCTGGCTACGCAATCCGGGCGGATGTGGTAAAGTGGGGCCCTCATGGCGCGCTACTTTTTCCACCTCTCCGCCACTCTGCCCTCTGCGGGCATACCCACACAGGAGCATTTTGTGCCCATAACGACCAGTGCGGTTATGGGAGAGGACGTCCTGGCGGCAGGTCCGGACCTGCGCCTTCTGCACCTGGTGGAGGCACAGGGAACGGAGGCCCTGGCCACCCTCCTGGAGGAGGCCCCTTTGTACCGTATCAACCTGGAGATGCTGCTAGACACGGCTCTCCTCGCACGCGCGAGGGAGCCCCACCTGGCTGCGCTCTTGGAAGACGCATATGCGCCGGACGCCCTGCCCGGTACACTGCCTCACCCTCCGGGTGCAGGGCCGGAGCACCTCCGCCATCCTATGCTGGCCCACATGCACCCGGGGGCTCTTGCCCGGTTCTACGCGGGCTTTATCGCGCGCCTCGCAGAGAGCGGGGCGGAGGAAGCCGGCCTCTTGGAGGCCTATGGCTTTGCCCACGTTCTGCACAAGAACAGGACCCGGCTCCTGGAGCACTGGGATGGATACACACAAGGCCCGCGCGGTGCCGCGGCTCTGGCTCCTCTCCTTCTCACCGCGCAAAGGCCAGAGGACAGCGCGGAGGGCCTGCCCTCGGACCCTATGGACTGCTACCTGGACCTAACCCTCCGTCAATACCACCGAGCCCAGACTGTAGACCGTGTCTTGAGTCTCGGCCTGGGGCCAAAGGCCCCAGCCTGGGTTCTGGAGGATGTACGTACCCTCCTGGCATGGGAAGAGCAAAAGCGCGCCGCAGCCCAAGACCTGGCCAGAGTGGGGGCCCACCGCAAAGCTGGGGCGGCCCTGACAGCCGCGATCGAGCGCGACAGCACGGGGGGGCACGTCTCCCCCGTCTTGACGCGCCTCGTGGCCGAGACCCTCGGTGCCGGGGTGGGCCACCCCCCATATTCTGGCTCTGCGGGTGCCTTTGTCCGCGAGTTGGCTGCCCTGGCAGGGGCACGGGAAGACGAGAGGCGCTAAAGCGCCCCAAAATCCCCATCCACCCAGGCGGCCTCAGCCTCCGTAAGGGCGCGGCCCAGGGCAGGGCCAGGGGGAACGCCTTGGGCGATAAGATCATGGCCAGTCAGAGGGAAGCGCGGTATGGGCCAATGCTGGGCACTGTCCAGCACGGCGAGAAGGGCGTCCGGGGGCACGCGCCCGGCTGCAGACTGGACAAGCGCGATTTGCACCGCGGCCTCCCGCCCGTGGCGGTAAGTGGCGGCGCGGGCAGCTCTCGGCGTGCTTATGGCCGGGCCGTGGGCACAACGCTCCAGCACCGCCACAGCGCGGAGAGCGGCCTTGGGCAAACGTAAATGCGCCTCCAGGGCGCGGGTGCCCCCAGCCATAGCATAAAGGCGGGCGGGCAGACTTGGTGCCGCGTGCTGCGTCTGGAGCGTGGTCAAGCGGGTAAGAAGGGCAGAAGCCCCAGCACCGCCGCACAGAGCCGTAAGGACGCCGCAAGACCACATGCGGGCCGCCGCCGTGCCTGGATCGGCAGCGCCCTCCAGGATTTTGATCACTTCTGCGGTCACCCGCTCACGCGAAAGCGAATCCAGCGCCTCGGCAGCCTCCCGGCAGGCCGCCAGGGCCTGTGCGTCCGGCTCCCCTCGGCCATAGAGCGCGTGCATGCGAAAAAAGCGCAGTACACGGAGTCTGTCCTCCGCGATCCGCCGGGCCGGGTCTCCCACAAAAACCACGCGCCCCGCGCGGGCGTCTGCCAGGCCTCCGCCCAGGGGCTCAAACACGCGCCCGTCCGGGGCCGCCAGGAGGGTGTTCATGGTGAAGTCCCGCCGGGCCGCATCCTCGCTCCAGTCCTGGGTGAAGGCCACAGTGGCCCGCCGCCCGTCTGTGGTCACGTCCCGCCGCAGGGTCGTCACCTCCACGTGCGCCCCCTTCTCCACCGCCGTCACCGTCCCGTGTGCGAGGCCCGTGGGCACGACGCCTATCTTGGCCCGCCGCAAGGCCTGTGTGACCTCTTGGGGCAGCAGGGTTGTGGCCACGTCCACGTCCGTGACGGGCAGGCCCAGGATGGCATTGCGCACGCAGCCACCCACGAACAGGGCCGCCCCCGGCCCGCCGAGCGCCTCTATGGCCCGTGCGGGAAAGGTGCCAGTGGTCATAAAGGTGGGTAGGGTGGCGAGGGTAAACGCGGGCTGCATGGGGGCCTATTTCCCCACAGCGTTGAGAGACTGCGTCGTGGAGAAGATGGGCGTCACAAAACTGAGCAGGAACTTACGGAACTCGGCCCCGACAGAGTTGGCCACGTAGAGAACGTCCTTGTCCCGCATAGCAAAGTCCTGCGCGAGGAGCATGGCCCCCGGGGACGCGAAGTCCATCTGGTACACCACCGGTGCCCCCCGGGAGCCCACCGCGGGCACCCGGGCACCCGCAGCGGCCAGGCGGTCTGGGTCTTCAAACCGGAACAAGAACACACCACCCGTGTCGGCCCAGTTGTCGGACAGGCCTCCTGCAAAGGCCAGCGCTTCGGCCAGGGAGACGTCCTCTGACTCAAAGGGCACAAGGCCAGGTGTGCCCACCGCGCCAAAAGCCGAGAAGGCCCGCTTTTTTTCGCGCACCTGGATGGTGTCCCTGGGCGCGAGCCAGACGTCATTCGCCGGGCGAGCCAGAACGTCGTCCATCTGTGCCGTGGCCCGCCTGCCCTCGCGGATGACGGAAACCTCAGAGGCATAGCTGGCACCCCTTGGCCCGCCAGCCAGGGCCACAGCCTCCGAGAGGCGCAGGCCACCTGGCGGAATAGGATAGCGCCCCGGCGCGGCCACGTCGCCCAAGACGGAGAGCATGTGCCCCTCCTGCCCCATAAGGGCCACCTGGACCTGCGGGTCCACGGCCTTGCCCGCAAGGCCCCTGGTGATGCGCCCTCGCACCGTCTCTACGCTCTGCCCCGCCACCGTCATGCGGCCTATGTACGGCACAAAAATGCGCCCAGCCTCATCAACCGCAGCCTCTATGGGCACCGCGCCGCTTGACCCCGCAGCGCTGGAAAACAAGCCGTCAGGCGCGGGTTCCCAGACCATAATGGACAGGCTATCCCCAGGGGCCAGCGTCCGCGCAGACCGCCCCGCCATGGACTGGCCCAGATCGTCCGAGAGAGGCTCTAGCACGCGGGGGCCCAGGCGTGCCACGGCTTTGGCGTCTATCGGGATGAGGGCATAGTCCCGCCCGGCCTCTGGTGCGGCGTTGGTCCCGGATTCAACGCTGCGCGTCATGGGACCCTGCCGGGGCAGGATTCCGCAGGCCGGAAAGCAGGATATCAGGACAAAGCCAAGGAAGAGAAGACGCATGAGACTCGATCGGTGGTGATGGCACGAAAATGACTCGGTTCTCCTACCACGCCGCGCGCCAGGCTTTCCATCCCCTGGTGGGTCTGGAGTCTTCTACGGCCCAAGGAATCAGGCTCCCCGCAAGATGCGGATGACCTGTGGCGGGGCGAGAACGGTGGGCAGTCGGGCGATAACACCCATAGCGCGAGTCATGGCGGCTCTGGGGGCCTCGTACGTGGTTATAACAAGGGAGACAGCGCCCCCTGGGTCCCGCCCATGCTGCAGGAAGGACTCTATGGAGATAGCCTCGTCGCGCAAAATGGCAGAGATGGCCACGATGACCCCCGGCGCGTCCGTGACGGTCAGGCGCATGTAAAAGCAGGCGGCGGTGGTCCCCTCGGACTCCCACGGGGCATCAGCCAGATCTCCGGCGGGCAAGCCGAAGGCGGGAGGAACCCGGGCCCCGGCGGCGGAGGCGCGCGCTATGTCCATAAGGTCGCCCACGATGGCGCTGGCCGTGGCACCGCCCCCGGCCCCCGGCCCCTCAAACAAGACCCTGCCCACAGGATCGGCCTCCACCAGAACGGCGTTGTGTGCACCCGGTGCCCCTGCCAGGGGGTGGTCCCGCGCTATAAGGAAAGGCTCCACCCCCCCTGACAGGGCCCCGCTGGAGGCCTGCTCGGCCAGGCCCAGCAGGCGGACGGCATAGCCCAGCTCCCCGGCGAAGCGGATATCGGCGGTGTCCACCGTGCGGATGCCCCGGACTGAGAGGCCCGCGAGAGTCGGGCGGACGCCGAAGGCCAGGGCCGCAAGGAGGGCGATTTTGCAGGCAGCGTCCTGCCCGTCTATATCAAAACTTGGGTCCGCCTCGGCATAGCCCAGCATCTGGGCGTCTATGAGGACGTCCTCATAGTCCGCGCCCTCGGCCTCCATCCGAGCCATGATGTAATTGCACGTCCCGTTCAGAACGCCGGCCACGCGCCGGACGCGGTTTGCAGCAAGGCTTTCGCGCATGGCCTTGACGGCAGGCACGCCGGCGGCGACCGCAGCCTCCCACAGAAGGGGCACACCCTTAGACTCCGCCAGGGCAGCCAGGGCCGCCCCGTGGGTGGCCAGGAGGGCCTTGTTCGCCGTCACAACGGGCAGACCCCTGGCAAGCGCAGACTCCACGAGGGCCCGGGCGGAACCATCAGCCCCGCCGATAACCTCGGCCACCACGTCCACATTCTCAAGGTCGGCCAGGTCCTCGGCCTTGTCCGTCCAGGTGCAAGAGGAAAGGTCTAAACCCCTTTCTCTGCCCTTATCCCGCGCGGACACGGCCACGACCTCCACCCGCCGCCCGGCGCGGGCCTCTATCAGGTCGGCATGGTCCTGCAAAAGGCGGAAAACAGAGCCGCCCACAGTGCCAAGCCCGGCCAGGGCAATGCGCAGGGGGGGGGTTGCTTTGGGCATTCTCTGGTCTCCTTATCGTGCATAATCGTGCATATATTGCTTATATCCGCCGGGGGAAGGGGTCCCTGCCCCTGCGGTCTGCGTCGCGCTCCCCGGATGGTAGCGAGTGGAGACACGCGCGGCAAGAGGGGGGGCAATGTGCGCCCCCTCTACGCACCCTCTTCTGTGGGGCTCAGGGCGATATCCACGCGCCGCAGGGCCTCCACGTCCGCGTCCGTGCCGGGGGGCGCATGCGCAGAACCAAGAGCCCGGACCATCATGGCAGACAAGGGCACGCCCCGGCCCTGAAGGGCCTTAGCCACGGCCACCACACGGCGGGCGGAAAGGTCCAGATTCGCCTCGGGGAGGCCCTCCGGGCTCGCGTAGCCGGTGAGCGTAAGGCGCGGCGTAAGGCCCGCACGCCAGAGGGCCGCGGCCTCCTCCACCACCTGGGCACCCTCAGCACCGGGGACCGCAGACCCCATGGCGAAAAACACAGCATAACCCTCCGCCTGGGACATGCCAGGCACGCAGACCACCTGAGGCGGCGGCCGGGGCGGGTCCGCGCTCACTTCCTCCACCGCAGGAGCCAGTAAAGACAGGGGAGGCGTCGCAGGTGCAGGCTCTATGGGCGCGGGCTCTATGGGCGCAAAGAGCACCACGCTGGGTTCCCCTGGCCAGGCGTAGCCGTCCTCGGGCAGCAGAGGTGTAGGCGTCGCCGTACCTATGTCCAGGCGTTGCACAGACCCCCCAGAGGCTATCCAGGCCGCCTCAGCCTCGGACTGGGCATGGGCCTGGGCCCCCCCCACGCCAGGGCCGACCTCCGGCCCGCGCCCGCCCGAGCAGGCCGCGAGAACAAGGGCGACGCACACAAAGAGGGCCACGCTGCGCATGGGGGGATGATAGGACCCTAGAGCGCAGCCTGGCAAGGGGTGCAAACAGGGGGCTGGATGCGTCAGAAAAGAGGCCTGGCAGAGTCCCAAGGCTGGGTGCCTAGTGGCTACGTGCACACAGGCCCCGCCCGGAACCACCGCCGGGTTGGCCGCAAAGGGCCACGCAAAAAAAGCCTGAAATCGGGGTAACATGGGGTTGATTTTGCAGCGCGATCGCCTATATAGGTGTGTAGTATGAAATTGACCATCCCTCTTTCATTTTTTCTTTTCCTTTACCTTGTGAAGGGGCCCATTATACATGCGTATTGCACGTACAATCCTGGCGAGCCGAATGGCTGGTGCGACAATCATATGGATGCCGTCGGACATGCATACGACATGAATGCCCCGTGATACTTGATTCTGTGACTCTGCGCTGCGCTACCGCGCCCCAAACCCGGCCTGGAACCTCCCCCACGCTGCGGGGGTCAGGCGCGCACGCAGGGCTATGCCATCGTCCGTGTCTTCGCGCGCCAGGACTTGCCCGTGGGCGTAAAGCCAGGCCAGGGCCCGCCCCTCGCTGAGACTCAGCCGTATGTCATGGTCCGTCCGTCCGCCCGATAAGACCTCGTCCACCAGAGCCAAAAGGGCACCTAGGCCCCCACCCCGCGCCGCAGACAGAGCCACTGCGGGGACCTCCGCCCGGGCGCAGCGGGCCTCGAGAGCCGCACGGGCCTCTGGCGCGAGAAGGTCGGCCTTGTTGTAAACCTCCACGATCCGCGCATCGCGGCGGTAGGCAATACCCATCTCCTCCAGGACCTCTATAACATCCTCGCGCTGCTGGTCCGCGTCCGCCTGGGCCGCGTCCACCACGTGCACAATCGCGTCCGCGAACAGCACTTGCTCCAGCGTCGCGCGGAACGCGGCCACCAGCTGCGTGGGCAGGTCCGCGATAAAGCCCACCGTGTCTGTGAAAACCGCGTCCCCGCCGGGCAGGCGCACGCGCCGCGCCGTGGGGTCCAGCGTGGCGAACAGCGCGTCGCGCGCCTCCACTCCCGCCCCGGTCAGCGCGTTGAACAGCGTGGACTTGCCCGCGTTTGTGTATCCCACCAGGGCCACCGCGGGCAGGCCGGCCCGCGCACGCGCATGCCGCGTGAGGCCCCGCGTGCGCCGGACCTCCGCAATCTCTCTCTTCAGTCCGGCGATGCGCTGCGCCAGAAGGCGCCGGTCCAGCTCTATCTGCCGCTCCCCCGGGCCACCCATAAAGCCCGCGCCGCCGCGCTGCCGCTCCAGGTGCGTCCACGACCGCACAAGGCGCGAGCGCTGGTACTCCAGCGCGGCCAGCTCCACCTGCGCCCGGCCCTCCTTTGTGACGGCGCGTTCCCCGAATATCTCCAGGATCAGCCCCGTGCGGTCTATCACCTTTGCGAACAGGGCCTTTTCCAGGTTGCGCTGCTGCACGGGGGTCAGGGTACCGTCCACAATCACCACCGCAGGCCCGTGCGCGGCCACAAACGCCGCAGCCTCCGCCACCTGCCCAGACTGGAGGAGGGTGGCGGCCCGAGGCCGCTTCACCAAGACGCTGCGCGCCTCCAAGACCTCCACGCCTATCGCCAGCGCCAGGCCCACAGCCTCGGCCAGCGCGGCCTCCGCCTGGCGAGGGTCCCCCGACAAAACGGGGCGGAGGATGAGGGCGGTGTCCTGTTGCAAAACAGCCTTTCTGGGCTTAGGGTGTCCCCCCTGTTAACACACAAAGGGGGGCTGCGCATGACCTATGTCGTGAAAGAAGAGTGCATCAACTGCCTGCACGGGGACTGCATCGCGGTCTGCCCCGTGGACTGCTTCTATGTGGGGGAGAACATGCTCGTCATCAACCCGGACGAGTGCATTGACTGCGGCGTGTGCGAGCCGGAGTGCCCGGTGGAGGCCATCGTGCCCGACAGCGACCCCAGCGCGGGCCCGTGGCTGGAGGTCAACCGGACGTATTCTGAGATCTGGCCGAACATCACGGCCAAGAACGAGAGCATGCCCCTGCCGGACGCGGAGAAGATGCGCGGGGAGACGGACAAGTTCAAGCGGTTCTTCTCCGAGAAGCCCGGGGAGGGGGATTAGCGCATTTATGATAAAAGAAGCCCTGGATCATATAAGCCCCTTTGGATTTTTTGTTTTGCTTTTTATGGCTCCGATTTGGTCTCTCGCTCTTTTTGGTTTTGCCAAAGAATTGTATCGAGACATTTTAAATATAAAAAATGGAAAAGACGTTTGTGCATCAAACTGGGGCACTGGAACCAAAAAAACCATAACCTGGTCAAGTGCGCCATGGCATGTTATTTATTTTATATTCTTTAAGTTTCTCTTTCTGGGGTTTTGGATAGCTGCACCCTATTTTATTATACTATACTTATTAAGTCCTTCAAAAGTGTGCTGATTCTTTTTTTGATTATTTAAAGATATAAAAAACAAATATCGTATTCAAATCGCTTCAGACCGGGGGGCCCGAGCCCCCGCTTAAAACGCGCAGTTAGTATTATGCTAGATTATTTATCAGAAATAGGCCTTATAAAGAGCCTGTCTTTAATACTTGTAATTTTATTATACATACTTTTTCCGATAGCATGGAGTAGGAGTATGTATATAGATATTATAAAAATATATAAAGGTGAAAATATTGATGTTACGGACTGGGAAGAAGATGCGACTCAAAATCCGCAATATATTTCCTGGGAAAACACACCTTTGCGTGTTTGTGGTTTTATAGTTTTTCGGTTAGCTGTATTGGTTGTATTCTTGAGTCCAGTCATTTTCGTTATATGGAATATATTGATCGCAGATTCGTGCAATAATTAGAAGAAAGGGCCGCATTAATGACCATCGTATTCGAATCGCTTCAGACCGAGGGGCCAGAGCCCCTGCTCAAAACGCGCGGCGCGCGGGGCCGCGTGTACGACAGCATCCTGGACACCATCGGCGCAACGCCGCTGGTGCGCCTCCCGCGCCTGACCAAGGCCAAGGACCTCCAGGCGGACATCCTGGCCAAGCTGGAGTTCTTCAACCCCCTGGCGTCCGTCAAGGACCGCATCGGCTTTGCCATGCTGGAGGAGGCCGAGCGCGCGGGCAAAATCACCCCCGGCAAGACCGTCCTGATTGAGCCCACGAGCGGGAACACGGGCATTGCCCTGGCCTTCGTGGCGGCGGCCAAGGGCTACCGCATTATCCTGACCATGCCCGAGAGCATGTCCGTGGAGCGGCGCAAGATGCTGCGCTACCTGGGGGCGGAGCTGGTCCTGACCCCGGCGGACAAGGGCATGAAGGGCGCGATAGCAAAGGCGGCGGAGCTGGTGGCCTCCACGCCGCACGCGCACACGCCCGGGCAGTTCGACAACCCCGCGAACCCGAGAATCCACCGGGAGACTACGGCGGAAGAGATATGGGCCGATACGGGCTGCGCGGTGGACATCCTGGTCGCGGGCGTGGGCACCGGAGGGACGGTGACGGGCTGCGCGGCGGTCTTGAAGGCCAGGGAGCCCGGTCTGCGCGTGGTCTCTGTGGAGCCGACGGAGAGCCCCGTGCTCTCGGGCGGGGAGCCGGGCCCGCACAAGATACAGGGCATAGGCGCGGGCTTTGTGCCATCCGTGATGGACACCGGCCTTGTGGACGAGGTGCTAAAGGTGTCAAGCGCCACGGCCTTCGCCGCCGCGCGGGAGGCCGCGCGCGTGGAGGGCCTGCCATGCGGGATATCCTCCGGCGCTGCTCTGGCTGCAGCCTATACCCTGGCCGAGCGTCCGGAGAACAAGGGCAAGCAGATCGTGGTCATCCTACCCTCCTTCGCGGAGCGGTATATCTCCACCCTCCTGTTTGAAGGGATGGACGATTAGCCCAGGGCGCCTTTTTATCGCACTTCCTTGGATCGGGCCGGGCGCAGGGAGTCGGCCAGGGTCCACACAAAGTCCAGCGCCGCTTTGGGCCCCTCCTCGTGGAACAGCGTGACCAGGGCAGAGCCGACAACCACGGCGTCAGCGGCCCCGGCCAGGGCGCGGACATCCGCCGGGGTCTTGATGCCGAACCCGGCGGCCACGGGCAGGGCCGTGCGGCGCTTCAGGGCAGCTATGTTTGTCCTCACGACATCAGGGTCCGCCGCTGCGGCCCCGGTGATGCCCGTTATAGAGACGTAATACACAAACCCGCCCGCACCAGCCAGGATCGTGGGTACCCGCGCCTCCGGCGTGGTGGGCGCGACAAGGCGGATGAGGTCCAGGCCCGCCGCGCGCGCTGCCGGGGCGACCTCCCCCCCCTCCTCCGGCGGGAGGTCCACCAGGAGAAGGCCATCCGCCCCCGCGCGGACCGCGTCCCGGCAGAACGCCTGCACCCCATAGGCCAAGACGGGGTTCACATACCCCATGAGCACCACCGGGGTCTTAGCGTCCTGCGCCCGGAAGTCCCGGATCATCCCCAAGGTCCCGGCCATGGTGGCCCCGGCGTCCAGGGCACGGCGGCCCGCAGCGGCGATGGCGGGGCCGTCCGCCATGGGGTCTGAAAAGGGCATCCCCACCTCCAGGATATCCGCCCCCGCGCCCGGCAGGCGCGTAAGCAGGTCCAGGGCCGCTGGGCCATCCGGGTCCCCGGCCATGGTGAAGGTGACAAGCGCTGGGCGCTGGCCTTTCAGCTTCGCAAACACGGTGCCTATGCGGGACATGGGTCAAAGGCGTAGGGCCAAACGGCCCAGGGCGCAAGAGGCTTTAACGCTTGCCTGGTCCGGAGGCCGTCCCTGCCCCCTTCTTCGCTGCGACAAAACTGTGGCAAAGGCGGGGACAGCGGGCCTAGTGCGTCTGGAATCCGGCCTTCGTGTAAAGGCCGAGGGTCCGCCCACTCGTCCCGTCCACGATGCGGAACGCGCCTGGCCCGCCCGGAGCCGTGTTGCCATAGAGCGCGCCCAGAGTCTGCGCCAGGCGGGCCCGGTCCCGGGGCGAAAGGTCCGCATAGCTGGCACCAGTGATGAACGTCGGCACCCCGTCCCGCTCGCGCAGGCCAGTCACGATATCAGCCGCCTGAAGAGCGGAGACAAAGGCCTCGCGGCTGGGGTAGGCGCGGACCCAGTCCTGTGGGGTGAAGGGGTCATCCGCCCAGCGCTGGCCGTGCGTCACCATAGGCGGGTCCGCATAGGGCGCAAACAGGTCCGCGCCCCAGTGCTCCGCCCCCCACCAGCCCCACCAGTAGGGAACCTGCTTCGACTCCGCGAAGGCCGGGGCAGACGCAAGAAGCGCAAGGGCGATAAGAACGACGCGCATGAGTCGAGTGTACTACGCCGCGAGGGCCCTGGATAGCGCCTACCAACCTGACGCTCTATAAACGCGCAAAGATGCCCTTCGTCCCCGACCACGCTGCCCTGACCCCGGCCTTTTTGGGGCGAGAGGTTGCACCGTATGTGCCGGGGCTAGATGCGGCTTCGGCGCGGGCGCTGCCCACGGGGGATGCCAGCTATGCGGTGGACTTTGGGGCCGTTATCGTGCGCCTGCCCCGCGATGCGGGGGCCCTGGAGGCCTTGCGGCGGGAGGCGGCGGTGTGCACGGCCCTGCCCGCCTTCCCGGATTTGGCCACGCCGCACCCCGTGGTGGTGGAGGCGGGGGCGTACCCGTTCGCCTGGCACCGAAAGATTCCCGGTGAGCACTTAACGCCCGAGGTCTATGGGGCCCTGTCCGAAACGCAAAAGGACTCCATGGCCGCCACCCTGGTCCAGTTCTTTGCCGCCCTCCACGCCGCCACGCCCCGCCTGGGGCCGTTGGGGAGCGCGGAGCCCTGGCCCTGGTACCTTTCCCCTGAGGCCCTGCACGCCGCCGCGCCTGGGGTCATCCCGCCCGACCTGGCCGCGCACTTCGCGCAGGCCATGGCGGCGTACGAGTCCCTGGAGGTTGCGCCGAAAGACATGGTGTTCGGGTACTTTGACGCCCACGGGCAGAACATGGCCTTTGACGCGGGCGCGGGGCGGCTTGTGGGCCTGTACGACTTCGCGGACTGCGGCACCGGCGACCGGCACGCGGACTTCCACCCCCTGAACACCATCTCCCCCGACCTGACGAGCCGCGTGGTGGAGCACTACACGGCCCTGACCGGTATACCCGTGGACCTGCGCCGGGTGCACTTCTACACCACGGTGTGCAACTACAACGCCCTGCTTGAGGTCGCCACGGGCCGGTGGAGCCTCGTCGGGGACACGGTGGAGAGCCTGCTGCATCAGATCCGCCACTGGGCCGCGCTGGGCCTGTGGCCCTAGGCGTGGATGGCACCGATACCCGAGGCGGCCAGGCAGGCCTCCTTCAGGGCCTCGGACAGCGTCGGGTGCGCGTGGCAGGTGCGGGCAACGTCCTCCGCGCTTGCGTGCATGGCCATGGCCAGGGCGGCCTCGGCCACCATCTCCCCCGCAGCGGGGCCGATGATATGCACGCCCAGGATGCGGTCCGTGTCTGCATGCGCCAGGACCTTCACAAAGCCCTGGGTGGCGGCCACGGCGCGGGCGCGGCCCGACGCGGCGAAGGGGAAGGTGCCCACGCGGTACGGCGCGGCCTGGGCTTTCAGGGCCTCCTCCGTCGCACCAACCCCTGCGATCTCCGGCTCCGTGTAGACCACCGCGGGGACCAGGGCGTGGTCCACATGCCCGGCCTGCCCGGCCAGAATCTCCGCCAGGGCCACGCCGTCCTCCTCTGCCCGGTGGGCCAACATGGGGCCTGGAGTCACGTCCCCAATGGCGTAGACGCCGGGGACATTCGTCTCAAACCGGTCATTCACGGGCACCCGCCCCCGCGCGTCTGTGGTCACGCCCAGGTCCGCAAGGCCCAGGCCCTCCGTGTACGCCCGGCGGCCCACAGAGACCAAAAGGACATCAGCCTTGTTTTCCAGTGCTTTACCGTCTGTTTCTACAGTAAAGGTGACGCCCTTTGGCCGGGCCTTTGCGCCTGTCACTTTGGATGAGAACGTAAACTCTATTCCCTGTTTCTCAAGGATTTTGCGCGCCTCGGCCCGCAAGGCCCCGTCCATACCCGGCAGGGGGGCGTCCGTGAACTCCACCACCTGCACCTTGGCCCCCAGGCGGTGCCAGATGGTGCCCATTTCCAGACCGATTGCCCCCGCGCCAACGACGGCAAGCGTGCCGGGAACCTTGTCCAGGGCCAGGGCCCCGGTGGACGTCACGATGCGCTCTTCGTCCACCGGCACGCCGGGCAGATCCATGGGAACAGAGCCTGTGGCGATAACGACGCGCTCCGCCGCGTGTTGCGCCCCATCCACCTCCACAAGGCCGGGCTTGAGAATGCGCGCTGCGCCAGTCAGTTTCGCAATCTTGTGCTTCTTGAACAGAAAGTCTATCCCCTGCCCGTTCGCCTGCACCACCCCGTCCTTGTGCGCCATCATCGCGGGCAAGTCCAAAGTCGCCTTTGCCTTCACGCCCAGAGCCGCCAAGTGTCCCCCCGCAGCCTCCTCGTACCGCGCGGAGGCGTGGAGCAGGGCCTTGGAGGGGATGCACCCCACGTTCAGGCACGTCCCGCCCAGGCGCGCGCGGGCGTCCGCAACCGCCACACGCATCCCCAGCTGGGCCGCGCGGATGGCGCACACGTACCCCCCGGGCCCACCGCCGATGATCAGAAGGTCATAGGTCATGGAAGAGGTCTAGCACACCCCGCCCCCGCCCCGCAAAGGGCTACTCTTGACCCGGATTGGGGGACTCTTCGGTTTCGAGAGCTGCTTTTATAAGCGCAAACTTGTCCTGCACGCGCCGCTCCGCAGCCCTAATGCGACCCTGTAAGCGCTTTGGCGCAAGGCTCGCGGTCCGAACTATGTTTGGCTGTATCGCGTTTCCCACATTGTGCATGCAAGTGCTGCATAGAAAATCTTCGAAATCCCTCAGAATGAGATCAAGCGGATATTCTTTATTTGGCTCTATCGCTAATAATTCATCAGCCTCTTTTTCGAAGGCCTGCGTAGCTCTGTCCCACCATAGATCAGCCTGGTCTTGCGCGGGGTTTTCATCGCGAACAAAACGACGGACCTCCGCAACCATTATGGCAGCAAATCCTAAATTATAAGTTTTTTTAGAAGCTCTATATGCAGCCCTCAAGTTTCTAAGAGCGAGGGACATGCCGCTCAATTCTGCGAACTTAGACCTTGCAGAACCTGCGGTACTTGTTTCATCTGCGGGGGGGGGGGCGTGTCATGGGCGTGTCTCCTGCTTTGAAAAAGGTATACAGATATTCTGTTTATACCCCAGATCGCCTTTTGTCAACATAAAAAAGTCGTAGAGGTCTAGCACAGCCCCGCGCCCTCAAGGAAGGCCGCAAGGCGGGGTGTGGCGGGCCTGTCCAGGATGCCCGGCCCCCCGGCCTCGGCCACGCGCCCGGCGTCCATGAACACCACCCGATCCGCCGCCCGTCGCGCGAACGCCAGCGCGTGCGTGATGAGGAGCACGCCCATCCCCCGCTCCCGCAGGTGGGTGAGCTTGGTCAGGATCTTGGCCGACTGCTCCAGGTCCAGGGCGGAGGTTATTTCGTCCAGCAGGACATAGCGCGGGCCCAAGATAAGCGCGCGGGCCAGGGCCGCCCGCTGCCGCTGCCCGCCGGAGGCTTGGTTCGGGTGCTTGTCCAGGAAGTGCTCCATGTCCAGGAGGGCGGCCAGGCCCCGCATGTCCGCCTGCGCGTTCGGGTTGCGGCGGCGGGCGGGGAGCATAATGTTCTCCCGCAGGGTCAGGTGCGGCCACAGGAACAGGCTCTGGAACACCGCGGTGACGTCCGGCCACGGGGGCCGCGCGGGGGGCGCGCCGTCCAGGGTGACGGCGCCCGCGTCCGGGGGGTCCAGAAACGCCAGCGCGCGCAGGAGGGTCGTCTTGCCGCACCCGCTGGGCCCGATGAGGCAGGTGATCTGCCCCGGCTCTATCACAATATCCACCCCGCGCAGCACCGCCTGCCCGCCCAGGGACTTATGCACGCCCCGCGCCTCAAGCGTCATGGCGCGGGCGTTTCGTACGGCTTGGCCACGCGCATCAGGCGATACCCCTTACTGTTGATAAGGTCGGGCAGGCAAAAGATAGGACTGCTCTTCTGGGTCGTAGCTGTGCACAATGCGCTCCACAGTCCCGTCAAGCAATACTTCTCGCAGCGCAGCGTCCATAAGAAACTTGAGGCGCAACTCACCCGGGGCAAATGCCATTGGCGGCGCGGGGTAAGTACGCACCGGCCCAGGCCCAGCGACCTTTACTTTGCCTGGGTTGTTGGCCAGGAATGGAGCAGCGTTTGCTTTTTGCAGGAAGGCCACATCGGCCTTTTTTGTGGCCACACTCTCCAAAACCATGCTGTTATCGGACAGCTGCGGTAGGGCCAGAGTGCGCGCCCGGGGGAATCGGGCCGATGCTATGGCTTGGCCGATCTCCCCGTCTATGACCGCAATGGTTATGCTGGAATCATCTATAGTCGCCAGGTCATCATCAAAGCGAGTGTCGTCCGTACGGGCAAAGGCATAGGTCACGCCATAGTTCACCGGAACAGCGAACACAACTGCCCGGGCGCGCGCAGCATTCTCATAGAGGCCAGAGCATAGAGCGTCGTGCCGCCCACTATGAAGACCCTCAAACATGGTGGTCATGGGAACCTCTTCTACCCATTGCACCGTAAGGCCTGCACGTTCTGCTGCGGCCTCCACAATTTCATAAACGCTACCCGAAAGTTGGCCCGTATTTGGGTCGCGCACCATCTCGGGCGGGTAGACGATATACCCGCACCGAATGTCCCCAGTGCGCATCACGCGGTCATAGGCGCTTTCGGCCAGGGCTGGCGCGGCGGCGAAGATAAGCAGGCACAGGGCGATGAAGGTACGCATGGGGGGGGTGTCTCCTTTTTTTTTTCATTTCACAGTGCAGCATACATGATACCAAACTGCAAGCCGAGCTGCTCTGACCGTTCCACACCCCGCGCCTCAAGCGTCATGGCGCGGGCGTTTCGTACGGCTTGGCCACGCGCAGCAGGCTGCCCGGATAGGTCTCGTGCTTTTGCAAAATGCGCTCTATCACCCCGCTTTGGTGCAGCTCCCCGCTTGCGGTGTCAAGCATGGCCTTCAGGTCGTGCGCCCCGCGCGCGATGGCGATGGTGTTGCCAAACACGCGCACGCCCGCGCCGCCCTCCACCATGCGCAGGGCACCTGGATTGTGGGCCATGAACCCGGCTGCGGTGGCCGTGTCCGTGAAGGTCACATCGGCCTTGCCGCGCGCCACGTTCACCAGGATTTGCGGCAGGGACGCCACCTGCGGCACCGCGAGCGTCCGGGCGCGCGGGAAGTCCGCGGCCGCGATGATGGAGGACATCTCCCCGTCCATGGTGGCGATGGTGACGCCGGGGTCGTTGATGGCGGACAGGTTCCCGTCAAACCGGGTGGTGCCCGCGCCGGTGTAGGCGTTGATGGCGTTGAAGTAGACGGGGGCGGTGAAGTCCACGACCCGGGCGCGGCCGGCGGTTGGCCAGATGCCCGAACACATGGCGTCTATGCGCCCGCTGTTCAGCGCGGCGGGGAAGTCGCCCCAGCCGACCTCCTCGGCCCATACGACCTTTAGACTCAGCGCTTTGCCCAAGGCCTCCAGGTAGTCATAGAAAACCCCCGACAGCGCCCCCGTGTTGGGGTCTTTCATAAGAAGGGGCTCCTGCAGTGCATACCCGCACCGAATCTCCCCCGTGCGCATCACGCGGTCATACGCACTCTCGGCCAGGGCTGGCGCGGCGGCGAAAATGAACAGGCACAGGGCGATGAGGGTGCGCATAGGGGGGGCTCCTTACTGCTCCGACGTATCCCGTGTATACCGCGCGCGCAGCCACAGGGCCAGGCCCGTCACGGGCAGGGACACGGCCAGGAAGAACAGGCCCAGGGCGGTGTAGATCTCCACGGGGCGGTAGATCTGCGCGTTGATGCGCTGCGCGGCGCGAAAGATCTCCTCCACGGAAATCAGGGACGCAAACAGCGTCATGTGCAGCATGGAAACCTGGAGCAGCAGCAGGGGCGGGATGACGGCCCGCAGGATGAGGGGGGCCTGGATGCGCGCCAGGGTCTGCCACCGGGTCAGGCCCGTGACGCGGGCGGCCGTTATGTACTGCTGCGGGAAGTCGACCAGGGCCCCGCGGACGATGTCGGCCACGCCCACGATGTTCAAGATGGCCAGGGTGGCGGCGGCGGTGACGAAGGGGTCTATCACGACGCCGGCCAGTGCCTGTGCGGGGTAGTGGAGCCAGAACAGGAACACCAGGACGGGCACGCCCGCCAGGATGAACGAGGCCGCGCGGCTGGGCCATCCCACAGCGCGGGGGAAGGCCGAACCCGCCACGCCCAGGGCCGCGCCGAGCACCAGGCCCGCGACCCAGATAACGGCGCAGAGCTGTAGGGTCACGAGCAGCCCGCGCGCGAAGGCCATGTGGTAGGTTAGCAGGATGTCCCAGACGCCCATAGCCTACTCCGCGTGGTACGGCTTGGCGGGCAAGCGGTAATCGTGGGGACCTTGGGCGTAGCGGGCCAGGATGGCTGCGGTGGTCCCGTCCATCTCCATCTCCCGCAGGGTTACGTCCAGGGCGTTCTTGAGGTCCACCGCCCCTTGGGGCAGCTGGAGCGCGTTCGCATAGACCCGCACCGGGCGCGCGGCCACGATTTTCAAAACGCCGGGGTGGCTCTTCAGGAAGGGCCCCGTCTCCGGCGCGGCGGCCAGCGTCGCATCTGCCTTGCCAGAGGCGACCTCCTGGAACAGCTGGTCAAACTCTGCGCTTGGAGGCAGGGCGTGCACCCGCGCCCTGGGGTAGGACACACGCAAGACGTCCTGCGGCGCGTCGCCTTCCAAAACAGCCACGGTAAAGGCCGGGTCGTTCGCGGCAGCGAGGCCCGCGTCCAGGCGCGTGTCCCCCGCGCGGACGACAAAGAACAGGGGTTGATACAAGAAAGGCCGTGTGGCCAGCATATGCCGCGCGGCCAGGGGGTTAGACCAAAAGGTCGCACAAGCCACGTCACACTTCCCGGCCTGGAGGTCTGCGGCCACGAGAGGCCAGTTGGTCTCGTGCGCCCAGTCCACGGCCAGGCCCATGCGCCGCCCGGCCTCCTCCATCAGGTCCACGACATAGCCCTCCAGCGCGTCCGTGTCCGGGTTTTTTGTGGAGGAAGGGAAGTGCGAGACCCAGCCGCAGCGCAGCACCTGAGTCTTGTTCACCCGTTCCATAACCGGGTCCGCCGCCAGGGCCGGGCACGCGAGGAAGAGGCAACACAGAGCGAGAGCAGCACGCACGGGCGCACCCTACCCAGCGCGGCGCGGTGGGGCAAGCGGGGCTACAGGCGCCCCGGGTCTACCCCCCGCTCCACAGAGAAGCCGGCCTCTATCCAGGCCCCGATGCCACCCTCCAGGCAGTAGATGCGGCGGTGCGGGACGTGCTCTAGGCACGCCTGCGCCGCGCGGGCCCCCCGCTCCCCCTTGTGGCAGTGGAAGACGATAATCTTGTCCGGGTTGTGGGGGAGCATAGCGTGCTGCAAGCTCTCCATGGGCAGAAGGATGGAGCCCTCAATGCGGACATCCTCGTACTCCTCCGAAGGCCGAACATCCACGAGAATCGCCATACCCTTGTCCATCCACTCTTTCAATTGGTGGGGGGTGACATGCTGCAGTTGGGTCATAGCGGGGCCTCCTTAGTGTGCGTCAGTGTGCAGTGTATCACACCCCCCAGGCCCTTGTCGCCCCCACAACCCGCAGTTCTGGAACATAGGCGCACCCAAAACGTTTCCTAAGTGCCCCGCTCCACCACGCGCAAAAGGTCTGCGTAGGAAAACACTATGTTATCAAGAGAAAGGCCTGCGGCCAGGGCAGCGCGCGCGGCGGACAGCGCATAGGCCACGGGCACAACTCTGGCGGGCCTTACGTCCTCTGCCAGGGCCAGAGCTGCGCGGATATCCTTGCTCCGGTCCCCCACGACCCAGATGACTTCCGCCGCGCTCGGCTCCGATAGACCCATCGCGGCGAGGGCAGCCCGGAGGCAGTCAGGGTGGGGCTTGGATCTGGGCGCGTTCTCCCGAAATAAGGTCATGGCAAAATATGGCCCGAGGCCGAACGCCTCCAGGACCTCATGCCCATAGCCCTCGCCCAGACCGTTGCTCACCAGAGCGCAGGGGATGCCCCGGCGCTTCAAGGCCGCAAGAAAGGGGAAAAGGCCCGGACAGGGCTCTAATATCTCCTCTACGCCCTTGCGGCGGATGCGGTGGAGCAACCGGTGGGCCCACAGGCGCGGGGGGCCACGGCGCACAAAGGGCCAGAGGCGCGCGGCGACATGGCACCAATCGTCCAGGGTTTCTAGGAGGTGCAAGACCCTGGGGTCCCTGTGGCGCACAGCGGTGCCGTCCATGTCCAGGAGCACGGCGGTGGGTGGGGGCAGAGGCATGGTGCCCTTTTAGGCCACACTCGGCCTGCGGGTTCAAGGTAAGGGGGCCCAGCAGAGGCCCGCTCAGAGGCACCTAGGCCGCCAGGCCCTCGCGCCGGAGGAGGGCAGCGGGGTCCGCGTCCCGGCCCCGGAAGTTGTGGAAGAGCACCTCGGGCCTCTCGGACCCGCCCTTGGACAAAACCTCAGACACGAATCGCGCCGCCGTGTCCCTGTCGTACAGCCCGGCCTCCAGGAACGCGCCGAACGCATCTGCGTCCAGGACCTCGGCCCACTTGTAGCTGTAGTACCCCGCGCTGTATCCGCCGGCGAAAATGTGGCTGAACGCCGCAGAAAACGGGCCTGCCAGGCGGGGGAACAGGGTGCAGTCCGCCACCGCCGCGTCTTCAAAGGCGGTGATGTCCATCACGTCCCCCGGCCCGGTGTGCCAGGCCATGTCCAGGGTGGCCAGAGCCACCTGCCGCAGGCCAGCCGTGCCCACCATAAACCGCCGCGCAGAACGGAGCTTGTCTATCAGCGCATCCGGGATTTTCTCCCCCGTCTGATAGTGCCCGGAAAGCGCGTCCAGGGTCTCGCGCTCATACGCCCAGTTTTCCTGCAACTGGCTGGGGAGTTCCACAAAGTCCCACTTCACACTCGTCCCGGCCAGAGAGCGGTACCGCACGCGGGACAGTAGGGCGTGCGTCGCGTGGCCCATCTCGTGCAGCAAAATCTCCACCTCCCGGTGCGTGAGGAGGCTGGGCCGGTCCGCCGTGGGCTTGGTGACGTTCGCCACAATGGCCACCACGGGGCGCTCCACCCGTCCGTGGTGGAGACCCTGGTTGCGGTAGGTCGTTTTCCACGCGCCGTCCTTCTTGCCCGTTCTTGGATAGAAGTCGCCATAGAGGGTGCCCACGAAGCCCTGGGCGTCATAGACATCAAAGGCCTGTACGTCCTTGTGCCACACGGGGTAGCGGTCCGTGGACTCAAACCGCAGACCGAACAGCTTTTCAAAGTGTGCGAACACGCCGGACAGCACGCGCTCCAGCGGGAAGTAGGGGCGCAGGTCCTCGCTGGAAAAGGCAAACCGCTCCTGGCGCAGCTTCTCGGCGTAATACCCCACGTCCCAGGGCATGAGGTCCGCACCCAGGCCGGAGGCCGCGCGCAGCGCGTCCAACTCTTGCTCTGCCGACGGCCTGTACGCGGCCTTCAGGGTGTCTAGGAAGTCCCACACGGCCTGGACGCTTCCGGCCATGCGCCGCTCTAGCACAAAGTCCGCGTGCGTGGCATAGCCCAAGAGCGCCGCGCGCTCGGCCCGCAGGGCCACGGTCTTGCGAATGTTCTCTCCGTTGTCGTACGTGCCGCCGCCCCACCCGCGCGAGGCGAAGGCCCGCCACATGGTCTCCCGCAGGTCCCGCCGGTCCGCGAACTGCAAGAACGGCCCACAGCTGGGCGCGTCCAGGGTGAACAGCCAACCCTCCAGGCCCTTGTCCTGCGCCGCGTGGCGGGCCCCGTCCAACGCGGATTCGGGCAGCCCCGCGACCTCATCATCCCGCGTCAGGTGGAGCGTGAACGCCTCCGCAGACTTGGCTACATTGTGCATAAAGCCCGGCCCGAGCGTAGACAGGGCCGCGTCTATCTCTCTAAGCTGGGTCTTTTTGTCCTCTGGCAAAAGGGCCCCGTTCCGGGCAAAGCCCTGGTACGTATCCTCCAGAAGCGTCGCCTCCTCCGGCGTGAGGGACAGCGCCTGCCGCCCGTCCCACACGGCCTTAACCCGCGCGAACAGGTCCGTGTCCAGGGCCACATCGCTCCCAAAGTCCGCCAGGAGGGGGGATACCTCCTCCGCCAGGGCGTGCAGGGCGTCCCCACCCACGGCGGAGAGCTGGTTGAAGAACACGCTGGCGATGACGTCCAGATCCTCCCCCGCCGTTTCCAGCCCTGCAATCGTGGCCTGGAACGAGGGCTCCGCGACCTTCACGGCCTCTATGCGCGCCCGGGCGCGGGCGATGCCCTCCTTCACGGCGGGCAGGTAGTGCGCCTCGCGTATATGGTCAAACGCAGGTACGCCGTTGGGCAGGGCCGGTGGGTCCGTGAGGGGGTTTGTGGTCATAGCCCCATCTATAAACCCCTTGCGCCGCGCGGCCAAGGGCTGTACAAAAGCGCCCTTAACGCACGGGAGGCAAGGACCATGGACACGGTTGCGGCGCTGGAGGCGCGGGAGTTAGAAAAAATGCGCGCAGGGCGGGAAGTGCCAGACTTCTCCCCCGGCGACACAGTGCGGGTGAGCGTGCGCGTGCGCGAAGGCAGCCGAGAGCGCCTCCAGGCGTATGAGGGCGTGGTCATCGCGCGCGGCGGCGCGGGGGTGAACGCGTCGTTCACCGTGCGCAAGATCTCCCTGGGCGAGGGGGTGGAGCGGGTGTTCCCCCTGTGGAGCCCGTTTGTGGAAAAAATTGCCCTGGTCAGGCGCGGGAAGGTCCGGCGCGCCAAGCTCTATTACCTGCGCACGCGTCGCGGGAAGTCTGCCCGCATCGCCGAGCGCACCACCGGGCGGGGGATTGCCAAGAAGGGCAGTTAGGTGCGCCTGGCGTTCGCACTCGCCCTGTTGTGTGCCACGTTCTGTGCGCCCGCACGTGCGGAGCCACTCCACGCCCTGGCCATGCACGGCGCGCCGCAATACGGCCCGGACTTTGCGCACTTTGGCTACGTCAACCCGCATGCCCCCAAGGGCGGGGCCCTGCGCCTGCACCGCATTGGCACGTTTGACAGCCTGAACCCTTTTGGCATCAAGGGCACCCCAGCAGCGGGCCTGCCCTTCTTGGGGCAAGGCCTGGTGTATGAGCCCCTGATGGTCCGCAGCTATGATGAGCCCTTTACCATGTACTGCCTGCTGTGCGTGTCCGTAGAAGTCGCGCCCGATCGGCGCTGGGTCCGCTTTGCGATGCACCCCAAAGCCCGCTTCGCGGACGGCAAGGCCGTGACGGCCCAGGACGTGGCCTGGACCTTTGAGACTCTTATGAGTCGGGGCAGCCCGTTCTACAAAGCCTATTATGGAGACGTAGAGCGGGTGGAGGCCGCAGGCGACCACGTGACGTTTTACACAGACGCCCCAGACAACGCCGAACTGCCCCTTATCCTCGGGCAGATGCCCGTCCTGCCCGCCCACGCCTATGCGCCGGACGCAGCTCTGGCTGATCCGGTGGGCAGCGGGCCCTACCGCGTACAACAATACGAGCCAGGTCGGTCTATATCGTATGAGAAGCGCGTGGACTGGTGGGGCGCGGGCCTGCCCATGAACCGAGGGCGGTATAACTTCGGCAGAATCACATACGACTATTACCGCGACGACAGCGCGGCGATGGAGGCCTTCCTGGCCGGGGCCTATGACCTGCGCCTGGAGCAAAGCGCCCAGAACTGGGCCAAGGGCTACACCGGGCCTGCGGTCCGAGATGGGCGGATCACCAAGACTGAGATCCCCCACGAACAGCCCCAGGGCATGAGCGGCTTTGTTTTCAATACGCGTCGCCCTGTGTTCCGAGACCCCGCCACCCGCAGGGCGCTGGCCATGGCGTTTGACTTCGCCTGGGCCAACCAGGCCTTCGCGGGCGGGCGCTACAAGCGCTCCGTGTCCTACTTCTCAAACTCCGAACTCGCCGCGCCGGACGGGGCCCCTGCCCCGCCCTTTGACCTGCGCGCCGCCGCGCGGGCACTAGACAAAGCGGGCTGGGCCGTGGGCCCGGATGGTATCCGCGCGCGGGCCGGACAGCGCCTGGCCTTTGAGGTCCTTTTGGACTCCCCGGCCATCGCCCGCTGGGCCGTGGGCCTCGTGGCCAACTGGCGCAAGATCGGCGTGGACGCGCGCATGCGAACGGTGGACCCGGCCCTGTATCAAAAACGGCTTATGGAGTTTGACTATGACATGGTCTATGCCACCTTCGCGCAGTCAGACTCCCCGGGTAATGAGCAGCGGGACTTCTGGTCCTCGGCCAAGGCCAGCATACCAGGATCACGGAATTACGCAGGGGTGGCGGACCCGTCTGTGGACGCGGCCATAGAGGCAATCATCCGCGCGAGCAGCAGAGCAGACCTCATCCAGCGCTGCCGCGGTCTGGACCGCCTGCTGCGCGAGGGGGCCTATGTCATCCCCGGCTGGCACCTGGCGCACTGGCGGCTGGCCTGGTGGGCCCAGCGCATACAGCGCCCACAGGCCATGCCACCCATGAGCCCCGCCATAACGGACACCTGGTGGGCCACGCCGCCTTAGTGTGCTTGCTTGTCCCGCCGCAAGGCCTCCAGCCGCTCCAGCGCGCGGGCAATCGCCGGCGGCATGGACCGCCGCTCGGTGAAGCCCTTGCCGCCCGCGCCCCGAGTCATAGCCAGATCCAGGGCCTGCAGAAGGAGCGCCGCCACGACCTCATCCCGCTGCTCTATGGCCAGTTCCAGGGCATCCAAAATAAGGTCCCCCAAGCGCCGGTGCTCGTTCTGCTCTTCCATGGGCGCGATTCTACACCCACCGCGCCAGATCTGCAATCACCCCGTGTGCGCACCCACAACGGAAAGCGCGAAAGCCAGAATCGCGCAGCAGCCCTCTCGCGCCGTTTTTTGCGTGTCTGCCCAATTTATAGTATCATGCGCAGTAGGAAGGGGGGCTTGGGCGGTGCTGACAACCAGTGCAGTTTGGCTGTTTTGTTTACTGGCCGCGCCTGGCCCACAGGGTTATCAAGCATCCCCCGCCACGCCGACTTCGCTTAGCCCAACCGATGTTTGCGAGATAATCATTGCGCAGCAGGAGAATGTGGAGAGGGAGAGGGAGAGGAAGAGGGAGAGGAAGAGGAAGAGGAATTCGGAGGCACAGAGAAAGGGATTGCCCCAGACACCCCCAAAACCCAAAAGGCCCCCCCGGGCCTGGCTTGCCGGCCTCCCAGGGGGCCCCCACTCACACCACGCCTAAGCGGTAGGAGCAGGGCCCCCCTTGCGCCTCCGGCCTCGTGTGCGCTATCCCTCTTACCTGTTGTTAACCAAGAATGGAGGAAGCCCCCATGACCTTGTCTATGGCCGAGTACATCTGGATGGACGGCGCGGTGCCCACGCGCTTTGTGCGCTCAAAGGCAAAGGTGTTGAACCTGCCCGACGCCCCGCAGCTTAAAGACTTCCCGGTGTGGAGCTTTGACGGCTCGTCCACCATGCAGGCGGAGGGTCACGCGTCTGACTGCCTGCTCAAGCCGGTGAGCTTCTTCCGCGACCCCATTCGAGGCGGCAAGAACTACCTGGTCATGTGCGAGGTCCAGAACGCCGACGGCTCGGACCACCTGTCCAACTCCCGCGCGCAGTTGCGGGCCGTGCTGGACGCTGGCGCGGGCAAGCACGCGCCCTGGGTGGGTTTTGAGCAGGAGTACACCCTGTTCCACAACCGCACGCCCCTGGGCTGGCCGGAGCACGGGTACCCAGGCCCGCAGGGGCCATACTACTGCGGCGTGGGCGCAGAGGAGTGCTTTGGCCGCGACCTTGTGGAAGACCACGCCCGCGCGTGCCTGGACGCGGGGATCATGTTCTATGGCATCAACGCGGAGGTCATGCCTGGCCAGTGGGAGTTCCAGATCGGCTGGCGCGGAGACAAGAGCGAGACAGCAGACGTCCTGACCATCTGCGACCACGTCTGGCTGGCGCGGTGGCTGCTCTATCGGGTGGGCGAGGCCCACGGTATCGCCGCGACCCTGAACAACAAGCCCGTGAAGGGGGACTGGAACGGCGCGGGGATGCACACCAACTTCTCCACGAAAGAGATCCGTGACCCGAAGACCGGGCGCGCGGCGATAGACGCGGCAGTCAAAGCCCTGGAGGCAAAGCACGCGGAGCACATCGCGCTCTACGGCCACGACCTTGATGAGCGCCTCACGGGCCTGCACGAGACGTGCGACATCAACACGTTCAAGGCTGGCGTGGCGCACCGGGGGGCGTCCATCCGCATCCCGCAGCAGGTGGAGCAAAAGGGCTGTGGCTACTTTGAGGACCGCCGCCCGGGCGCGAACGCGGACCCATACCTCGTCGCCGCGCGCCTGTGCACCACGGTCTGCGGGGTGGACGAGTCCGTAATGACCTTCACCAGGTGGCCGCGGGGGTAGAGTCTTACCTCGCCCGCTGGGCGCGCAGCCCCCGGGCCTGGAGCGCGCGGGCGGTGGTGGTGGCCTGAGGCTCAGGGCGGATGAACAGAATCATGCCCCATCCATACCGCCTCCGGGCCCGCGGGCCCTATCGGCTGATGAGAACGATGCCCACCACAGGGCGGCCGCGCAGGCAAACGCCGTGGCGTAAACGGCCAGGAGCACGACAAGCGGGTGCGCCTGGGGCGCGATGACCTTCGCGCATACGTGGTAGGTGGCAGGGGGTCAGCGCGCCACGATCCGCAGGATGTCCACGACCGCGCCAAAGATGCGTACGCTGACAGCTTCAGTCCAGTTCCTGGATGCCGCCCCCGGAGACGGTGAGGATTTGCCCGCTGACCCAGGCCGCGGCGGGGGAGCAAAGAAAGAGCGCGGCGTTGGCCATGTCCGCCGGCTCGCCGAGGCGCTTGATGGGCGTGCGCTGGAGCATCCTTGCCTCGATTTCCGGGGTCAGGACCGACTGGAGGGCCTGGGTTCGGGTCGCACCGGGCGCGATGGCGTTGACGCGAATGTTTTTTGGCCCGAGGTCGAAGGCGATGTTCCGCGTCAAGTGGCTCTCGGCCGCCTTCGATGACGCGTAGGAGGCCATCCGCTGGTTGGTGTTGGTGTCGGCCATGGAGGTGATGTTGAGGATGGTACCGCCGCCCGCCCGCTCCATGTGCGGCACCGCGAGCTGACAGAGCCGGAAGACGGAAAACAGATTCAGCTCAAAGGCGCGGCGCATATCCGCCATAGGCATGTCGAAGGGCCTGGGCCCGCCGCCGCCGGCATTGTTGATCAGGGTGGTCAGGGTCCCGAACGCCGCGACGGCAAGGTCCACCGCCGCGCGCAGGTCCTCCTCCCGGGTGACATCACAGGAGCCGCCCACGGCCTTGCCGCCGGCGTCGATGATCAGGTCTGCAACCCGTCGCGCCGCGTCGGCGTCGCGGTCCGTCACTGCCACGCAAGCGCCGGCACCGGCAAAAGTCTCGGCGATGGCGCGGCCGATGCCGTCGCCGGCACCGGTGATCAGGGCGACAGCGCCGTCGAGTCGGAAGGCCTGGGGGTCGTACATGGTGTGCGGCTGGGGGGGGTGAGTTTACGCCCTCAGATAATAGGGCAGGCGGGGGCAGGGGGTCAAGGGGGCGTTAGGGGCGCCCACCCCAGGGATCATGGAGTGGGGATACCTTGCGCTATTGCTTGCTCCTGCAGCCATGTGCCTGTGGCTCGCCCTCGCGCCGGGGTCTATACTGGCCGACATGTCGCTATCGGGCAGGCGCGTGGGCGTCGTGGGCGCGGGGGTAGAGGCGTACCTCGCCCGCTGGGGCCTGACGGGCGCGCGGGAGATCGCGGCCACCTCGCGCGCGACGCTGTATCGCGTGGACGGCGGGCGCGTGCTGAAGGTGTTCACGGGTGAGGGCCTGGCCCACGAGGGTGCGCACGGCACCCAGGCCCTTATCCACTGGGCCGGGCGCGGTGCGGTGCGCCTCATCCGGCACGACGCAGGGGCGCAATTGCTAGAGCACCTGCCGGGCCCGCAGCTGGATGCCCTGCCGGACGACGCGGCCACGCCGGTTATCGTCGACGTCGTGCGGGCGCTGCACGCCGCACCGGGCCCTGCCCCGCCGGGGATGCCAGACCTGCGCGCGCACCTGGCCAACTTATTCTCCGCGCCGGACTTCGCACAGGCCAAGGCGGTGACGGAGAACCTTATTGCCACGACGAGGCCGGAGGACCTGCGCGTGCTCCACGGGGACCTGCACCACGAGAACATCATGCGCGGGGCCGATGGCGTGTGGCGGGCCATAGACCCAAAGGGCCTGGTGGGCGACCGGCACTACGACGTGGCCAACGTCTTCTGCAACCCCACGGAGGCTCTGGCCCAAGACCCGGCCCGCGCTGCCCGCCTGGCCGACGCCTTCGCGGCCGGGCTGGGCATGGACCGGGCCCGCGTTTTGCGCTTTGCGTATGTCCACGCGTGCGCTTCGGCCTGCTGGTTCCGGGAAAACGGGTACGGGACGGAGAGGGACGTTCTAACCATCGCCATGCTGGAGCGGATAGCGGGCCTCTAGGCCGCCCGGCCGCTATGGCTTTATCTTGTACCCACTGCGGATGAGGGCCCAGGCGGCCAGGAGGAGGCCGACGCAGATGGCCGCCAGGTACGCCGCGCCGAAGGCGAGCGCGCCCTCCGGCGTGCCGGTGAAGCCCGCGCGGAAGCCGTCTATCATATAAAAGAAGGGGTTCCAGAGGGCGAGGTCCTGCCAGAACGGGGGCAGGCGGTGGAGCTCATAGAACGTCCCGGACAGGAAGGTCAGGGGCGTGACGATGAAGTTCGTGATCGCGGCCATGTGATCAAACTTCTCCGCCCACAGGCCCGCGAGCAGGCCCAGCGCGCCCATCATGGTCGTGCCCAGAACGGCAAACAGGAGGACCGTGCCGAGGCTGTGGAGCCCCACGGGCGCGAACAGGGACAGGGCGCAAGAGGCCGCAAGCCCCACAGCCAGGCCCCGCGCAACCGCGCCCACGACATAGCCCGCACACAGCTCCGCCGGGGACAGGGGGGCAATAAGGATGTCCACGATGTTGCCCTGCATCTTGGCGATGATGAGAGAAGATGTGGCGTTCGCGAAGGCGTTCTGCGCCATGACCATCATAACGAGGCCGGGGGCAAGAAAGGCCAGGAACTCTGGCCCGCGCCCGCCGCCGCCCAGGGCCAGGGCGAAAACCGCATAGAACAGGGCCGTGGTGACGACCGGCGCGGCCACGGTCTGCACCCACACATTCGCAAAGCGCCCGACCTCGCGCTGGATGAGGGTCTTTAGGCCCAGTCCATTCAGGGCCCCCATGGCTCTGGGTGCGGGGGGCGCTTCTGCCTGCGTCATGCGCGCGAGTGTAGCCCCTCGCGCCGGGCCTGTGAAGACGGGCCTCCATCGCCCTCTAAAATGTGCTGCACTGCAGCATAGTTTTCGCCCCCAAAACGGGGGAAAATCGTGTAATATCAAGATCTACAAAGCTGGCGCAGGCCCAAAAACTGCCGGCTTTTTGCTGTCGCCCAGATACCGCCGCGCCACCGCCCAGCCACCGCCGCGCTACCACCCAGACACCGCCACACCACCGCTGGGACACCGCCCGGCCACCATTTTGCGGGCCACAAAAGGGCCTATGGCGCTGCGCGCGCCACCGCGTGGGCCAGGATGCGGGCTGCGGCGTCTTGGGCGGACAGGTGCGTTGCGTCCAGGTCCAAGAGGTTTGGGTGGTCCACACGGATGAGGCCTGGGCCGGCGGCGTACCGCGCGGGGACTGCCGGGTCTGTGAGCTTCAGGGCCGCCGACCGGTCCGCTCCCACAATACGCCGCGCATGCTCCGCCGGGTCTATGCGCAAGAGCACGGGCACAAACGCGGCCCCGCGTGCCGCCGCTGCGGACTCCACCGCTGCGTACATCGCCCGGTCCTCCGCGTCCCCCTTTACGAGGACGTTGGTGAAGATGAAGCTCCGCTCCGGCGGGGCCAGGTGAACCATAGCGTCCAGAAGGACCCCCCGCATCGCCACGCGCAGGGGGTGCACCCGGGCCCACAGCTCCGGCGGAATGGGCACCGGGCCCCGCTGGCCCGCGACCTCGTAGAGTGGGCCGTTGATAAGGTGGCTGTCCACCAGGCGCATCTCCGGCCCCGCCTGGGCGCACACGGCGCGGGCAATGGTGGCCTTGCCCGTGCCGGGAAAGCCGATAAGGTAGAGCACTGTGTTGGAGAGCATGGCGCGCAGTCTAGCCGGTGCCGGGGCGTTCTGTGAAGCGTTCCGGGATTGGGCCAGATGGTGTACACTGCCCCCATGGACCCCCTGGACCATGCGGCCTTCCTGGCCCAGAGCGAAGGAAGAGCGCACACCCCTGTGACTGCGCCCAAGCGGGGCTGCCCCTGGGGGGCCGTGGCCGGGAGGCTTGCTGGCGTGCTGTCCCTTGCGACCCTGGCGCTCTTGGCGCTCTTCTGGTGGGAGGGCTGGGCCTGGGCCGGGATTGTGGGGACCCTGGCGGGGGCCACGGCCTTTTGCGCAGGCACTGTGTGGGCCACCCACGCTGCTTGCCGCGCCCGGTGGGGGGACCCCGCCCTACTCTCGGCCATCGTCCAGGCCTCCAGAGCCTCCCGCATGATAACGGACACAGAGGGGCAAACAGCCTACGCCAGCGCCGGCCTGCCCGCCCTCCTGGGCACACCGGCACCCCCCGGAGACGTAGGCGCTCTGGCCCGGGCCTTCGCGGAGCCAGAGAGCGCCCGCTTTCTCTTCCAGCGCATGTTGCAAGAGGCCGCCCACGGCATGCCTGGAGAATCTGTCACCCTGCCCCTCCTCGTGCCCGACACATCCGAGGAGAAGTGGATACGGGTCGCGACCCACCCCCTGCACGGACAGGAGGGGCTTGTCTGCTGGCATATAGAAGACATAACGGAAGACCACATCCTGGCCCGCACTGCTGAGGCGGAGCGGGCGGGCCTGGTGGACTTTGCCGACAATGCGCCTGTTGGATTCTTTTCCCTGGACGAGGAGGGTCGGTTTCTCTTTGCCAACGCAACGTTGGCCCGCTGGCTGGGGGAGGACCTGGCCACGCTCACCGCTGGGGCCCGCCTCCACACCTACATGGTCACACCCCCAGGCCCGGGCGCGGCCCCCTATGACCTTGCGGAGTGCGAAGGGTCTCGGCAGGCCCTGGAAACCCGCCTGAAAGGCCCGGGGGGGCAGACCTTCCTGGCCTCCGTCACGCAGGCCCTGGTCCGCGACGACGTTGCGGGGCGGGTGGTCACGCGCGGTGTGGTCTACGACCTAACAGGCGAGCGCGGCCTCAAGAAGGCCCTGGCCGATTCTGAGGACCGCTTCCACCACTTCTTTGACAACGCGCCTGTCGGCATCGCCCTTGTGGGAGAGGACGGCACCATAGGCGACTGCAATGAGGCCTTCGCCGCCATGCTTCGCCTGGGCATTGCGGAGGCCAACGGACAAAATATAGAGGCCCTCCTGGCCGCCGGGGACCGAGACCGGACCCTAAGCGCCTTGGCCGCCGTGGCGGCGGGTCGGGTGAAAGAGGCCGTGGAGGAGGTGACTCTGGAGGGCAGGGTCGGCCCCGTGATGACGCGCCTCCACGCCCGGCAGTTCCAGAATGACGGCAAAGGGGACGTCCGGCTGGCGCTGCACTGCGTGGACATGACGCAGCACCGGCAGCTGGAGGCGCAGGTCGCCCAGTCCCAGAAGATGCAGGCCGTGGGACAACTCGCGGGGGGCATGGCGCACGACTTCAACAACCTTCTGACCGCTATGATCGGCTTTTGCGACCTCCTCCTCCTCCGGCACAGACCGGGGGACCCGTCCTTCGCGGACATCATGCAGATCAAGCAGAACGCCAACCGTGCCTCAAACCTCGTGCGTCAGATCCTGGCCTTCAGCCGCCAGCAAACGCTGCGCCCCCGCGTGCTGGACCTGACGGAGGTTCTGACAGAACTCTCCCACCTCTTGCGCCGACTTCTCGGGCCCGGCATCAAGTTGGCGATAACGCACGGGCAGGACCTGGCCCGCGTGCGGGTGGACGAGGTGCAGATGGAGCAGGTTCTGATCAACCTCGCCGTCAACGCCCGCGACGCGATGGGGGAGGCCGGGACTCTCACCATCGCCACAGAGAATTACACAAACACCGCGCCACAAATATTGGGTGCCGCGCAAGAGACCCTGCCCCCCGGGGACTGGGTGGCCATCAGCGTGGAAGACACGGGCTGCGGCATAGACTCAGAGACCCTCACGCGGATCTTTGAGCCCTTCTTCACCACAAAACCACAGGGCAAGGGCACGGGCCTGGGCCTGGCCACCGTCTATGGCATCATCCGGCAAACGGGGGGCTATCTGGACGTGCGGAGCGCGGTGGGCGCAGGCACGCGGTTTCGCATCTTCCTCCCGCAAACCAAGGGCGACACGCAGGCCGCAAGCGCAGGCGCGCCAGAGGCGGAGAGCGAATCGCGGCAGGACCTGACGGGGAGCGCGTACCTCCTCCTGGTGGAAGACGAAGAGGCCGTGCGGGTCTTTTCCAAGCGCGCGCTGGAGGGCAAGGGCTACACTGTCCTGTCCGCCCCCTCTGGGCCAGAGACCGTTGCCCTCCTGGACGACCCTTCTGCCTGTGCCGAGGCCGGGGTTGGGTCGCGCGCGCCGGACCTCCTCATCACGGACGTGGTGATGCCCGAGATGGACGGGCCCACCCTCGCCCAGGCGCTGCGCGCGCGCTGGCCGGCCCTCAAGATCATCTTCATCTCTGGCTACACCGAAGACCGCCTGGCCGAGCACATGGGCGAGCGGGTGTGGTTCCTGCCCAAGCCCTTCACCCTCCGGCAGCTGGCCGCAAAGGTGAAGGCCGTGCTGCAGGAGGGGTGAGAGTGCGATGTTGGCCCCCAGGGTTGCCCAGCGGGGCGCGGGTGGAGGCGTGCGTGAAGGCGATGGTCAGCGCGGCCAGGGTGTTGGCGCCGGAGGGCGTCTCGCCTAGCGCCAGCGCCAAGGACAGGGATGAGGCGCCACCAAGTTAATCTTTACGCAATAATTTATGGCTATTGGCGTCCATATGGCTAGCCCTGGTGATTCTATAAAAGGGAGACTCTAAATGGATGGCTCATCATCGGTTCTTGGGTCACCTGCTTTTTTGCGGGCAAACAGCGCGTTCTGCACCTTGGTGCTGAACGTGCCCGCGCGGGATGTCATTTCGAATCTTAGCTGTTTATCTTCTTCAGTGCAAAAAAATCTTTCTGTAATTTTTGCGCTCAATTCTATGGCCACGTACTCTATTTGTGGAGCAAATTGAAGATTCGCGGTGGGTCTATTTTTGGCTGGAAGAAATTCTAGAAAAAAAAGATCACGGAGAGGGCTTTATGAGGGGGGTTGCGTTGGCCGTGAAGCGTTCTGTGGAGAACGCTACGGTGCGCGTAGGGGGTGAACCGGCCCAGCGAAAATAGCCCTTGACGGGCCCGCGTGGGCGTGGCTATAGTCCGCGCCTGTTTGACGGCACAAGGACGGCGCAATGCCCACGATACAACAACTTATCCGCAACCCCCGCACGCCGGAGGTCAAGCGCAAAAAAAACCGGGCCCTGAAAAGCAACCCGCAGCGGCGTGGCGTGTGCACCCGCGTCTACACCACAAAACCCAAAAAGCCGAACTCCGCCCTGCGGAAGGTGGCCAAGGTCCGTCTGTCCACGGGGTTTGAGGTCATCTGCTACATCCCCGGCGAGGGACACAATTTGCAAGAGCACTCCGTGGTGCTCGTACGCGGCGGGCGGGTGAAAGACCTTCCCGGCGTGCGCTACACGGTCATCCGGGGCGCGCTGGACACCCAAGGCGTTAGAGACCGCAAACAAGCGCGCAGCCGATACGGCGCGAAGAGGCCAAAATAATGAGCAGACGACACAGAGCAGAGCGCAGGAAAGTCCTTCCCGACCCGAAATTCGCGGATGAGACGCTCACGCGCTTCATCAACAACGTGATGACGGACGGGAAAAAGTCCACGGCGGAGCGCATTGTCTATGGCGCGCTGGCGGAGCTGGACAAAAAGCCCCTGCCCACGAATCAGAATGTGGACGAAGCGACGGCAGTCAAGAGCCGGGGCCTGGCCCTGTTCCATGTGGCGCTTTCCAAGGTCGCCCCACGCCTTGAGGTCCGCAGCCGCCGCGTGGGGGGTGCCACATACCAGGTGCCCATGGAGGTCCGGGGAAGCCGCGGGGTGCGCAAGGCCATGGAGTGGATCATTGCCGCCGCGCGCAAGCGGGCCGAGAAAAAGATGCGCCTGCGCCTCGCAGCAGAGATACACGAGGCCGCCAACGACCGCGGCGCGGCGATAAAGAAGAAGGACGACACCCACAAAATGGCAGAAGCCAACAAGGCCTTCGCGCACTACCGCTGGCGGTAGCGCCTTTGGGGCACCATGCACGCGTCCCTATGTCCCCCGCACGAACACCCGCGAGCAGTACCAGCACGCCGCCTTTGCGCCCGGCGCGGTGGGCAGGGGGTACCACACCACCGGATGGCCCAGCACCGGGTCCCCCCCGTCGCAAGAAACGTACTCCGTGTCGGGGGGAACGGGGATAACCTCTGACTCCATGGACCCAAGACTACCCCCCGCCCAGGCGCGCCGCAAGCCGCCGCCTCGGGGGCTGCGCCCCTCTTTCTGCGTCCATATCCTTAACAAACGTGTTTGTGCCCGTGCGCGCAAAGTGGTAAACAGGAAACATGTTTGGCCAAAAGAAGACCTTTGGCGCAGGCGGCCCGCCGAAGAAGCCGCCGCCCCCTGCGGCGGATGAGGCCGCGCCAAGCCCGCCGCCAGAGGCCCCGCGGTCGCAGGAGTCTGCCGCCCCACAAGCAAAGACCCCCATGTTCCGGGAGGAGTCGCCACCCGCGCCCCAGGGGGAGGCCCCTGCCACCACCAAGAGCGCCCCGCCGCCTGCGTCTCAGGAACAGACTCAGCCCCTAAAGTCCATGGAGGGGGATGTGTTCGCCGACGTGGGGCAGCACACAGAAGAGGAAGAGGCCACAAGCGCGGAGTCTCTCACGGCTCTGCGGCTGCAGCGTGCCCGCACGCGCATCTGGTCTGACCTGCGCGACGGGATTGACCTCAAGGCCCTGGCCCGCATGGACGCGAAGGGCGCACGAGAGGAGGTACTCTCCGCCGTGCAAGAAATCGCCCGGTTCCGCAACCTGGACCTCACTGCGGCGGAGCTGCAGCAAATCGGCAAGGAGTGCGCGGACGACATGCTGGGCTTTGGCCCGCTGGAGGAGCTTTTGGACCGCGACGACATCGCGGACATCATGGTCAACGGCCCGGACACGACGTACATAGAAGTCAAGGGAAAGATAGAGCGCGCGCCCATCCGCTTCCGCGACAACCAGCACCTGACCACCATCTGCCAGCGCATCGTGGGCGCGATTGGCCGCCGGGTGGACGAGGCGAGCCCCATCTGCGACGCCCGCCTGGCCGACGGCTCCCGCGTGAACATCATCATCCCCCCCCTGGCCGTGGACGGCTCCACCATGACCATCCGGAAATTCACCAAAGACAAGCTGACCCTGGAAAAGCTTCTGGATTTCGGCTCCATGTCGCCCAGCTGCGCCAAGCTCATCATGGCCGTGGGGCGCTGCCGGGTGAACGTCCTGGTCTCCGGCGGGACGGGGTCTGGGAAGACCACCATGCTGAACTGCCTCACGCGGTACATAGAACCAGGGGAGCGGATCATCACCTGCGAGGACGCGTGCGAGCTGCAGCTGCAGCAGCCCCACGTGGTGCGCCTGGAGACCCGCCCGCCGAACCTGGAGGGGATCGGGGAGGTCACGATGCGCGACCTGGTGAAAAACTGCCTAAGGATGCGGCCCGAGCGCATCATCGTGGGGGAGGTCCGGGGGCCGGAGGCCTTTGACCTGCTCCAGGCCATGAACACCGGGCACGACGGCTCCATGGGCACGGTCCACGCCAACAACCCCAGAGAGGCCGTCAGCCGGATGGAGAACATGATCGCCATGGGCGGCCTCAACCTGCCCACCATCGCCGTGCGGGAGCAGATCGCCTCTGCGGTGAACGTTATCATCCAGGTGCAGCGCCTGCGCGACGGGTCCAGGAAGACCACGCACGTGACTGAGATCACCGGGATGGAGGGAGAGGTCGTGCAGATGCAACACCTGTTTGAGCTGGAGATTGTGGGCGAGGACGACGACGGGAAGCTGCAAACACGCCTTAAGTCTTCGCGCGTCCGGCCCGCGTTCTACGACAAGGCCCGCTCCTTCGGCGTGGCGGACCTCGTGATGGACGCCATGAACGAGGCGTATGGATGACCCGCACCGCGCTTATCGTGATCGCATGTCTGGCCCTCACGGCCTGTTCTGGCGTGGCCAGGGGCGTGACGGAGGCCGTGCTGAACCACAAGCCGTCCGCGCCGACCTCCCCGTGCGAGATTCGGGGCAAGCCCATAAGCGGCGTGCGGGCCTCTCTGGCCTCCCAGGCCGCACAGCCGGGCAAGAAGACCAAGGTCATCATGGTCCACGGCATCTCGCGCCACATCCCCGGCTACTCCGCCCGCTTCCGGGACGCGCTGACCCAGGCTTTGGGCCTGGACGTGGAGTCAGATGGGTACAAGGAAATCCTCATAACCCACGAGAACTTCCAGGCCCCAGACGGCGCGCGGGAGGTCCTGGGCACCTTGCGCGTCACCCGGCACACAGATCAGGCGCGCAGCGCAGAGATGCTGTTTTATGAACTCACCTGGTCCACCATATCAGACCCAGGGCGGGACGCGCTGGAGTTTGACCAGTCCGGCACTTACACATACCAGCGGGCGGAGGTGAACCGGGTCTTGAAGCGCTTTTTTGATGAGACCATCCCGGACATTCTTACCTATCGCGGCCTAGACCAGGCCAAAGTCAACGCCGCCGTGGGTCAGGCCGCGTGCTGGAGCTTTATGGAGGGCTGGGATGCCCTGCCCGGAAACGGGGGGCAGCACTTCTGTGACCCCCGGGAGCTAGACCTCTCGGCCTCTTTGCTGCGAGACGACCAGTTCTTTGTCACCCACTCCCTGGGCAGCCGGATCACAGTGGACACCATGGCGAACGCCACGCTTCTACCCCTCCAAACACGCGGGGACCCGGCAGGGCAGGCCTTGGCCCGCGCCCTGCAGGAGAAGACAATCACCGTCTTCATGCTGTCCAACCAGCTGCCCCTTTTGCAGATAGGGGTGGAGCCCCCCCAGGTCGTTGGCCACCCAGACCTGTTCTGTCGTCCCGGCAGCGTCCGGCACAAAGAGCGGGCCCTCAAGCGCCTGAACCTCGTGGCCCTCACGGACCCGAACGACATTTTGAGCTACCCCATCCCCCCGGACTATGTCGCGCAGAACATAGACGCCCGACTCTGCCCCAGCGTGATGAACGTGACTGTGGGCGTGGCCCCGGTGACTAAGGCTTTTGGTGTGGGGTTTGCGAATCCGGCGGAGGCACACCTGGGCTACCACACGGACCCCAGAGTTATCGGCCTAGTGGCCGATGGGGTGGGGCGGACGGGCATGGCGCCAGAGGTGGCCGTGCAGTGCCGGTGGATTGAAGTCTTGGATGACGGTGCCACGGGGCCCGACGCGTCGGCCGGCGCGCCCCCCCACCCGGAGGGAGCGCCCCGCGCCTTTGTGTCCAGGGGGGGTAATGGTTAAGGTCAAAATTTGTGGGCTTAGGGACCAAGCAGCCCTGGACGCCTCACAGGGAGCCCATTTCGTGGGGTTCAACTTTTGCCCCGCGAGCCCCCGGTTTGTGACGCCCCAGGCGGCGGAGTCCCTCCGCGCCCCAGCGGGTGCCGCCCGCGTTGGCCTGTTTGTGGATCCGTCAGACGCGGAGATAAATGCCGCGCAGCACTCCATAGACGCGATCCAGCTGCACGGCCTGGAGAGCGCAGGCAGGGTCCGGGCCATCCGCGCACGCTTCGGACTGCCAGTCATAAAAGCCGTCACCATAAAGGGGGCCCAGGACATCGCCCGCGCGGTGGAGATATACGCAAAGACCGCAGACTGGCTACTTTTAGACGGCTCACGCGGGGGGCAAGGCCGAGCGTTTGACTGGGTCCTAGCCAAAGCCTTGCGCAGCCCCTGCCCCTGGATGCTCGCTGGGGGCCTCACGCCCGACAACATCCGTGAAGCTATAACCTGCGCGCACCCAGACGCCGTGGACGTATCTTCCGGCGTAGAATCCGCGCGAGGCGTGAAAAACCCGGGCCTCATACGCAAGTTTATACAGGCTGCCAGCCAGGCCGCGTGACAGCCCAGTGCTGGCACAGCTACACGCTGTGACAAAAAGGCAACGGTGCACAAAAAATGTGGGGCTACGGCGGTGTTTTGGGTTTTGGGGTATTGCGCTGCGCGCGTTGTGTGCGCACAATCACCAATTGTGAAAGGCGCGGTGGCCGCACCTCGCTCGGACGCGACACGCAGGTGCCCTTCAAATAGCGAAAA
>Ga0272443_10001108_pt1 | contig 42302 bp, 36 predicted proteins | sample SSMAcet12_FD_193581 | JGI IMG/M metagenome (GOLD analysis project Ga0272443, IMG submission 193581) | Marine sediment archaeal communities from Little Sippewissett salt marsh, Falmouth, MA, United States - SSM-Acet-12 | ecosystem: Environmental > Aquatic > Marine > Wetlands > Sediment ...
ATCGATAATACCGATATCTTTTGCTTCGATCTTTGAATTCAAAGCAAATACCGTAGGTAAGATGGAGAACAACAAAACAATAAAAGGCATAAAGAGGGAAAATACAAAGGCTTTGGAGCGTATTCCCCGTTTCAATTCCCATTGCGCAACTGTCAGTGTCTTATTCATTTGATTCCCCCACCATTTCGATAAAAGCGTTATCCAGACTGCCGCCATGTTTTGCCATGATCTCTTCTGTTTTGCCCTGAGTGATGATCTTCCCTTTGTGAATGAGGCACATGGTATCACAATTCTCTTCAACTTTTGCCATCTGGTGAGTGCTTAAAATAATCGTTTTTCCCTTGAACTTAAAATCATGAATAATATCCTGCAGGATCTTCTGGTTAACTGGATCCAATCCAGTGAACGGTTCGTCCAGGATCATAAGCTTGGGATCATTTATTACAGAAATGATAAATTGAACTTTCTGCTGGTTTCCTTTTGATAATTCCGAAACTTTTTTATCTGCCAAATCCTGGATCTTTAATTTATCAAACCAGAAATTGGCCCTTTCCTTAATTTCAGGGGCAGGAACCGACTTCAGTTTTGCAAAGTATTCAACTACGTCGCGAACCTTTGCTTTTTGGTATATCCCCCTTTCTTCCGGCAGATAACCTATGCGTGCATGAGAACATGACGTACTGATCTCATTATCGATCAATATCTGGCCGGTGTCCGGTTGAATAATATTCATGATCATACGCAGGGTTGTCGTTTTACCGGCACCATTCGGTCCCAGAAAACCGAAGACCTCTCCAACCGGGATATCAAGCGTAATTTGATCAACGGCTTTAACACCCGTAAAGGATTTACTGACATCTTTGATCTTTAACATAAACTTCCCTTCATGCTCGAAAAAGACAATCGTTCGATATTTTAACTATTTCTCTCTTCTTCCCCATCCTCATTTGCTGGATCGATCTGCATCATGTTTTCTGCAAGTGTAAAATGCTCTGCACACTGCTCTTCGCTTGCAACACCCTTGGCAAATTTGACAAGATCTGCAAATTGGAAAAATTCAACGACCCTGTCAATATATTCAGCTGGAATATTTTCTTTCAGTACGGGTATCAGCTCGCTGGTGGTCAATTCCTTCAAATGCATATAATAAATATTTTCAAGATAGTCCCGTACAATGAAAGTTAGCTCAAGATAGAATTTTTTCCATTGTTTTTTTTCAGGATAATGTTTTTGAACAAGTTCCTGTAACAAATGCTCCGCTTTTTCTTTGGGAGATTCCCAGTATTCTTCGATCTGTTCTTTTTTGTTCCTTCGATGCCGGATACCCAGCACCAATAACGTGGCGCTTCCCGATAGTAAGATCAATGCGATAAGAAGTTCCCACCAGGTCATAAGAGCTAAGGGTACGGGTGGATTCAAAGGCAGCGGGACAGCGCTGCTGTCAAGAATTGAGGATATGTAAATAAATTTTTCAGTTGAATAGAGTGTGTCGGGCTGTCCAAAACCGGTTGTATCTGTCGCAATGACAGGCATGGATGGAATCCGCACAAATCCCGTGTCGAAGGCAACAGCTTCGATCTTCATATTAATAAGCTTAAGGTCTTTTTTTATTTTTTGATCAACGGAACTATTGAGTATCTGAATGCCGGTGATCCATTCCTCCGCTTTCGGTAATACGAACATTTGTTTTTCAGCAGCTGTGATCTTCAGGTCGATCCTTATTCTATCGCCAATATAAAATTGATCTTTATTGACCGTAAGGCCGACCTTGGCATTTCCGGCAATAAGAGAACCCGCTATCAGGCAAAAGAAAAGAATTCGCTTCATCGGTACTGGTGCTTTCCTCGTGTTTTAAAAAAACGATTTAAGGGTTCAATATAAGAAACATCCGTTGCAATATGAATTAGGTCCGTTTTATTTTTTCTGCACATTGTCTCAAGATTGGATATCCTTGACCTATAATGTTCAGCATATTGGTCGCGGACTTTTTTTACGGATGTATCGATCACCATCTTTTCTCCGGTTTCAGCGTCAAATACGGGCATCAGGCCGATATTGGGCAATTGCTTATCAAGAGGGTCCACAACATGGATCATGATAAGGTCATGCCTGTTCGCAACAGCTTTCAAGGCATTGTCAAAATCCGTATCATAGAAATCGGAGATCAGAAAAACGATGCTTCGCTTATGGGCTACGCGAGAAAGGAATTGCAAAGCATTTTCTATTCGCGTACCCTTGCCTTCATATTCACCGAAAAGCACTTCCCGGATCACCTGCATGGCATAAGCCTTGCCTTTTCTGGGGGAAAGATATTTTTCAACTTCACCTGTAAAATTGATCAATCCCACCTTATCACCGTTCCTGATGGCGGAAAAAGCCAAAACGGCGCATATCTCGGCTGCGATCTCACTTTTAAACCTTTGTGTGCTGCCAACTCTTCCCGAGGCGGAAACGTCAACAAGAAAATAGACCGTTAATTCACGCTCTTCTTCCATGACCTTCACAAAGGGCTTGTTATTCCGGGCCGTTACATTCCAATCGATGGTTCTGACGTCATCTCCGGGCTGATACTCCCGCACTTCGGAGAATGACATGCCTTTCCCTTTAAAAATGGAACGGTATTCGCCGGAGAACACGTCATTGACGATCCGGCGTGTTTGTATTTCTATTTGTTTGACTTTATTTAAGATCTCGCGTGACAGCATGATCAAGGAACCGGTATGGTATCAAAAACCGTTTTGATTATATCTTCAACTGTTATGTCCTCAGCTTCCGCTTCGAAAGAAAGCAAAACACGATGACGCAGGACATCCATTCCGATCTCACGGATATCTTCCGGAGTTACGTAACCGCGATGCTGTAGAAAAGCATGTGCCTTTGCCGCTCTCACCAAATTGAGCGATGCACGGGGCGATGCACCCACATCGATCAATCCCACTATCGATTCAATCTTGAATTCTTCAGGATATCTTGTTGCAAAGACAATATCAGTCACATATTTGTGGATCTTCTCATCCACATAGATCGAGCGAACGGTATTGCGAGCATCCATGATCTGTTTGGGTTTGACCACTGATGTCACTTTTTCCGGCATTGTGTTTGCCGTCATCAATGAAAGCATGCTCATCTCTTCATCTTGTGAAGGATAATCTACCTTCACTTTCAGCATAAATCTGTCGACCTGCGCTTCGGGAAGTGGATAAGTCCCTTCCTGTTCAATCGGGTTTTGTGTGGCCAGAACCAGAAACGGCTCCTGCAAAGGATAGGTTGTATCTCCGATACTGACTTGTTTTTCCTGCATGGCTTCCAACAGGGCTGCTTGAACCTTGGCAGGTGACCGGTTGATCTCATCTGCCAGAATAATATTGGCAAAGATCGGGCCTTTTTTTACATCAAAAGAAGATTCTTTCTGGTTATAGATCAGGGTTCCGATCAAATCCGAGGGTAGCAGGTCCGGTGTAAACTGTATTCTGTGAAAAGTTGTATGAATGGCTTGGGCCAGGGATTTGACGGCCAGGGTCTTTGCCAGGCCGGGGACGCCTTCCAGAAGTATATGCCCTTCGGCAAGCAGTCCGATCAAAAGGCGCTGAACCATTTTTCCCTGTCCGATCAGGACTTTCCGAAGTTCACCTTGAATTGAATCTAGAAATTGACTTTCTTTTTGAATTTGTTCATTAAGTAAAGCAAGATTGAAGCTCATGATCTTCCTCTCTATTCTGCACTGTTACTTTTCATGATACTTTTCAATTCTTCTATCTGATCAAGTTCTTTTCCAAGATTCCTGATCTCAAATTGCACGGATTCGGCAAGAGGATGTTCCGGATAATCTCTAATAAATCGTTCATATTCTATTTTTGCACGATCGTATTCACCCATAATATTTGCCAAAGTATAACCCGCCATAAACCTGGCTTTAGGCGCATCGGCATGAGAAGGATATTCATCGGCTATATAGGTATATTTATCAACACAGGACTCAAATTCCTGTAAGTCAGCCGCATATATCTCTGCCAGGCGATAAAGCGCTTTTACAGCCAGATCATCATCCGGATATAAATTGGAAAGTTTATCGAACGTTTTAATGGAACGGGTTACTTTTCCCTCTTTATAAAGATCGTTCGCATCTTGAAACATCTCTTCAGCGGTACGGTTGTCTGAACAAGAAAAGATCAGCAGACCGATCAATAAAAGTGTGATGAATTGCTTCTTCATTTTTTCTAACTCCTAATTTTCAATTCAATTCGGATAATTTAAAATACTTCTGCCTTAAAAGGCAAATAAAAGTCCAAAGTTAATCATTTCATACCATTTTCGATTCAAATCTTCATCTCTGCCCAAAGCAATATTCGGGTCGTTCAGGATAATCGGGAATTCCACTCTGATGGGTCCTATGGGTGTTCGGTAATAAATACCGAAACCGGTATTGACATAATAGGAATCCCAATTGAAAATAGTGCTTAAATCCTCATCCAGCCGTCCGGCATCCAGGAAAACATCAAATCCGAAATTCCAGGGCAGATCATATCTTAATTCCAAATTCGCCATCATTTTTGCTTTGCTCGCATAGATCGTGCTTGTTGTTGAATCATTGACATTAACCTTATGTTCATTGCCGATGGATTTTCTCCATCCTCTAACAGTGGACTCGCTACCCATCTGATAGATGAGCGTTGCATTGATACTATCTCTTCTGTTAATGAACTGACCCGCTTCGAGACGGGCTGCCAATACCATATTGCGTGTGATCCTGTTGTAGGTATTGACTGATCCCTCAAAACGGAAATACTCTGTGTTTGATTCAGCTTCCGTACCTAAAACATACCCACCATATAAAAGAATGTTCCATCCTTTTGAAGGATAAATGAAGTTGTTACGATTGTCAAATCGTGATCGTAGCGAGATCTCTGTCTGGGGTTTGAACTCTTCACGTATATTGTTGAATTCACTTTTAAAATTTTCAAGAGAAACAGATCCGCGGGTATAGATATTTCTATTATAACGCCATATACTGGATAGGTTAATACCATATTTCGTTTGGATCTCATTTTCCAGCAGATCGTTGTCAACCGAGGGATCATAACCCATGCGATCGTAGTATAATTTCAGCGTTGTCGGTAATCTAAGATATATCAGCCAGGGTACGGTATAGGCAACTTCCGCATTTATAAGATGTTCAGGACTAAGATTTTGAAGTTGTAATTCATATGTGACACCGACACGGAAACGATGAGCCCGGTGAAAAAGATTCTTGTGCGTCCATTCCGGCTCAAGGTAAAGAGATGAATAGGATATCTTTTGTCCATAACTCTGCTTAGCACCAAGCTTAAAATCGAATCGTCTTGCCTTGCTCTCGATCACTGAAACGTTAAGATCGACCAATCCCGATGAAGTATCGGGATCAACAGGTATGATATTCACTGAATTGAACGCACCCATTTCATATATTCTGTCTTGGGTCCGGTTGATCTTATCCAGTTGATAAGGCTCGCCTTCCTTGATAATGAAATGTCTGCGTATAAATGAAGATCCTACCGACTTATTGCCTTTAAGATTGATCTTGTCAATATTATAAGAGATATCCTCATTGATAAAAAGCGTGATCTCCATATTGACATCCCAATCATATTCTTCCCGAATACCGGCAAAAGGATGTCCGAGCTTACTGTATCTGGAAAGGATCTTCTTGAGATTATTATAATAAATATATTGTTTAAAAGGCTCTCCCACCTTCATTCCAAGCAATTCCAAAATTTCACCATCCGTCAGAAGCTCATTGCCTTCAATGGATATCTGTTTGATAAAATACTGCTGATTCTCTTTGATGTTGAAATAAAGATGAAGTTCATTATCCTGATTGATGATCAATGAGTCTTTTACACTGCAATTCAGGAATCCTTCACTGACATAGAAATTCTGAAGGGATTTGGATTGGGATTTGATATATCTGTAGGACAATCGTTCCATTGCCCTCCTGGTTCTCATGGGTTTTATATCGATATAACGTTTCAATTGTCGGTCGGAGAAGTTCTTATTCCCGTTGAAAAATATTTTCCTCAACCTGTATTCAGATAGATTAACATCGGTTTGCGCAAATACAAATGCAGCCAAGGTCAGTACCCACAATAGTCTAAGCATCTGTTTCATCAATACTGTAACCTCAAACGGACTGCCGCGTCCACTTTTTCATCACTTGCCGATCCTACGATCGAAACTTTATTGTTCAATCGATATTCATATTCAATATTGACGGGTTTCTCCTGTGATCCTTCATATGTTAGATAGAAATTACGTCCTATCCTGCCCCCGATCACCAATGCCGTTGTTTCATCAATATAGGTACCTTCTCCACCTATGATATCAATACGATCCAATCCTCCGACACCGCCCAGGCGTCTTGCCTGTTGTTCAAGAGGTACTTCTGCCAGGTTTAGCAAGGCTGTTGTGGCAGAACCTAATAGATTACCGTTGCCCCCGCCGGTTACATCACCCAGAACGGTTCGGATTTCCCCTACCGTTAAAGCCTCGACGATCTGAGCTTGTGAAAGTTCATTATTTTCATCACTGAAGGTGATCTCGGGATTATTCAATTCCCCCGTGATCGAGGCTATGATCTCATTCCGATTACCGTTTTGATCCGTAATGTTCTTTCTCGCAATAAAATTCAACTCATGATTGTTCTCAAACTGGTCCAGGATCAGACTTCCTTCATCCAGAACAAAAACCGACGCCCAATAGTTAAAGAATCCGTCCGTAACGTCTAGCTGTCCACCCATGCGAGTTCTGTTTTCTGACGGGAATTTTTGCAAGATCATTTCGCCATTGAGCGTTGCGTCAATAAACTGATTTCTAAAGTATATCTTATCAATAATGGCATTTAGAGAATATTCAGTTCTTAAATAAGGCTCTTCACCTGCTGGAGCGGTCGTTTCCGGCTTGGCCGGCAAGCGGTTGAAGCCGAATTCTATCATACCCTCCTGGACGGTTACGTCACCCGAAATATTCAAGGTATCTCTACCCGTTATCTGCAGATCGACCTCTCCGGAGGTGAGGTTTACTTTTTCATCCAATGTAACAATAGACATCTGATCACCTGTCAATTGTAAATTGAATTCAGGTTTAATCAAATATCTCATATCCATATTACCGCTGATATCAAAATTATATTTATTATCTTTGCGGTTTTCTTCAAGGCCCAGGATACCTGCAAGGGTATAAGCTACCGAGGGAAGTTTACCCTTAAGGTCCACATTCATGATATTATCGGTCATAACGGCTTCCCCATCAATATTTTCGACCTCATTGCCAAGTATATCAAGTACAAGCCGTCCATTTTTAATCGTTACTTTTCCGTTTTTGATCGTTTTATTGAAATTGCCTTTCATTTCCAGTTCGGTGAAAAGCTCCCCTCTTAAATCTTCCATTGGATCTATAAATGGGGTCAGATAGATCATTTCATCATCTGTTCCATTAACATATACGTACAAAGAACTGTCCCGGTAAAATCTTTGCCCCTCCGGTTGAAGTCTCATATCCATAAAGAAATTGGCATCCCCTTCATAAAAACCGTTCCCGGCATACATTTTAACATCATTAAAGAACATTCTCTCATTACTGTAATGGAATACGCTTTTTATAGAGTCACCCTCGATCTTCATTACGACAGGATCTCTTACAAAAAGATCGGCATCCATAACGGGATCATTGAACGTACCTGTGATCCGGCCTTTAGCATCAGCGTTTCCTAAAATGCGAAAATCAAAAATAAAAGGCAGCAATTTTGATAATCGGGCATTATTGACATCAAGGTCGGCGATCAAAGGCTCATCATACAATATCTTGAAAACCATTTCGTCTTTAAAATTTATTCTGATCGGGAATTCCCCTTTAAGGGAAATATTCCTTTCATCGTTGATCGCAATATTAAAATTATCTACAAATACGGTACTGTCGTTAAAGTGTATTTTTGACCGGATACGTTGAGCATCTAGGCCGAATGCGCTTGCATTTTTCAATAATAATCCTAATGTGATCTCGGGATTATCCACTCCCCCCCTTATATCCATGTTCAAATCCAGGCGACCCTCAATACTATCCATCATGGTCGAGAGCAAGGGAAGGGAATTCAACTCAGCTCCGGCAATATTGATACTGCCGTTAATGGAATCGTTTTTTATATCCAGCTCTCCATAGAGCAAGGCATCCCGGTAAAGTATATCGTATCGAGATAAAGAATAACCATCATCGGTGATATTAAAAGTCACCGGGTCAAGCAAATAAATATCTTCATCCTGATAACTTCCTTTCAGCTCATTTATTGAAAATTCCTTAAAATCCTTAATATCGCCGGAAAAACTCATGTTATAGTTTTCACTATTTATGTCAAAATAATCCAGATAAACCATATCCTCTTCCACGCGAATATAAGTTTGGACCTCACCGATGGGAAAAGAATCGATCATGGCATTTTCAAAAGACACCAATAAAGCGCCACCCGGCTGAGAAATGGTTTGCTTACTGAACAAGGATACATTCAGATTGTTGACCGCATAATCGTTATAATTCAAAGAATCAAGATTAAAGTTCATTTGAATATCCGGATCATTGATATTTCCAAGGATCTTAAGTGTAAGGTAGATATCCTTCGCATTGACCTTACCTAAAGAGGGTATATCAAGTCCTCCCAATGAAGCAATGTCACCATAAATGTCAAGATCCATTTCCTGTAGATCAACAATAGATCCGCGGGCTTTAAGTAATCCGTCCGGCAAATAAATATAATTGCTTGAATCGATCATGATGTTATCTAAACCGTCAAATATAATATCCCCGCCTAATTTAACTGTCTCTAATCCGTAGAGATCCAGGCAGCTGAAATCATAATTGACTCTCATTCGTTCATCAAGATAACCCGTTGCCCGCATCCGTCCCTGAAAATCAAATTCAGGGATTGTTTCAAACCAATCAGATGGATCAAGATTATAAGATGTAAACGTTGTTGTAATATATTTATCAACAAGCCCGTAAGAACCATAAAGTGAAATATCAGTATTTTCATTCTTGAAGCTAGCTTGAAGCAAATGCAGATAATCATCCTTAAATTCAATATTAAAAGTCGAATAATCGATCTTTTTGTTATTCAAAATTCCCTTAAGTTCAACCGTGGCAGTAAAGGCATCAAAATCACCCATAATATCCATGGACAGATCGATCTTATCCTGTTCCTTGATCATGGGAACTTGGATATAATCTTCAATTTTAAAATCCCTGACATTAAAAGCGAACTGAAAGCGAAAAGGTTCAACATAACGGATCTTTCCATTGGAACTGATTTCCGAGTCATTTAACAGAAAATTCAAATTACGAAGCTTGGCAATATTATTCTTAAAAACGATCTCGCTTGAAAGGCCGTTGATCTTAATGCCCAGATCATCATTTTTCATTTTCAGATCATTGATCGAGAGCAAGGCACTTCCTTTTTTTCCGGAATAATGACATTCAAGTAAATCAATGGTTTGGAATATCGTTGTATCTGTCATTTCGATCTGAAATTTTGCATTCCGAACTTGAATCACATTGACAAGGAAATTCGGGAAATTGATCCCGGGGAATTCAACCGCTTCATCTGCTGGGGTATCGATCTTTACATAAATATTGGGCTCTTTGATCTGAAGTTTATCAAGGTGCTTTCTTCCCAATAACTCAAAAATACCCTTATAATTGATATCCAAAGTATCGATCGTGACCACCAAAGTTGAATCATCATTAGCAAATTTAAGATAATTGGCTTCAAGATTGGTTCTAAACGGTGTATTTAGATCCTCAATTGATAAATGAAAATCATATTCACGGTTTATTTTTTGGCGAAAAAGTTGATATACGATATTAAAACCGACGTCCGTTTTGGTTAAATAGACGCCGGTGGATCCAATAAAAAGAATCAAAAAGAACACAAAGATATAACGTCGTTGTTTCTTATTTTTTGCCATATTTTTTCATTTTCACATGATCTTCAGCAGCCTGTACCGTGTTTTTCATTAACATCGCAATTGTCATCACTCCAACACCACCGGGTACCGGCGTAATTGCCTTACAGTGATCTTTAACTTCTTCAAATGCAACGTCACCAGTCAAACGATATCCTTTTTCACACGTTGGATCATCGACACGGTTCATACCCACATCAATTACAATCGCACCTTCTTTGACCATGTCCGCTTTCACCATTTCGGGAACACCCGCCGCAACAATAAGAATATCCGCCTGCCGTGTGTGTTTTTTTATATCCTTCGTACCCGTATGGCAAATGGTTGCTGTTGCATTTGCAGACTCCGATTTCTGATACATCAGGTTAAGCATCGGCTTTCCAACGATGTTCGAACGACCGACGATCACAACATGTTTCCCTTTTGTCTCAATATCGTAATAAGTCAGTATTTCAATAATACCTGCAGGTGTACATGGTAAAAGGGTATTTTGACCCTGAACCAATCTACCGACGCTCATAGGATGAAATCCGTCCACATCTTTGGCAGGTGAGATCCTTTCAATGATCTCAATATCGTTAAGATGACCGGGTAGCGGCATTTGAACGAGGATGCCGTGGAATCGGTCGTCTTCATTCAATCTGTCAATCAGAGCATTCAATTCAACCTGAGTGGTCTCGGCAGGCAGATGGATCGTTTCCGAATAGATGCCAAGGGTTTCACATGCCCTTTCCTTACTTCTCACATAAGATTTTGAAGCAGGGTCGTCACCTACCAATACAACTACCAATCCGGGTCGAATCCCTTCCCGATTACAGTTTTCTATGCGGTTTTTCAGTCCGCTTTTAACTGAATTGGCAACCGGTTTTCCATATAAGATCTTCGTTTCCATGTTTCCTTATTATTTTGCATAACCGATCGAACGGTGTTCTCTTAGAACGGTCACTTTGATCTGCCCGGGATATGTCAATTCGCTCTGGATCCTGTTTGCAATATCTTCGGCAAGCAGATCTGAAGCGGCATCGTCAATTTGTGATTCTTCTACAAGAACACGTACTTCACGTCCCGCTTGAATAGCATAGGTTTTATTAACGCCTTTAAAGCTGTTGGATATCTCTTCCAACTTTTCCATACGATGAATATAATTTTCCCAGGTTTGACCTCGGGCACCGCGGCGGGATCCGCTGATAGAGTCAGCAGCCTGTACCAATGCAGAGATCGGATTGTTCATCTCCACTTCTTCATGATGTGATTCAATGGCATTTATCACGACCTTATCTTCTTTATTCCGTCGTGCGATCTCGCCACCGATCAACGCATGAGTACCTTCAATATTCCTGTCGATCGCCTTACCGATATCATGAAGGAAACCGGCGCGTTTTGCCAGTTGCCCGTCCATGCCCAGTTCTGCGGCCATCAAACCGGCCAACCAGCCGACTTCGACAGAGTGTTTTAATATATTTTGACCATAAGAGGTTCTGTATTTCAATGATCCGATATAATGCATCATTTCAGAATTAAATGGCGGCAATTGCAATTCCATGGTTGCTTCTTCAGCAGCCTGAATAATGGATTCTTCCACTTCCTTATTTGCTTTCTCGATCATTTCTTCAATGCGCGCCGGATGAATACGACCGTCCTGGATCAGTTTTTCAAGTGCAACTCGGGCCACCTCACGGCGGACGGGATCAAAACCCGATAGAACAACCGCTTCGGGTGTATCATCAACTACCAGCTCAATTCCGGTCAATGCTTCAAAATGACGTATATTACGTCCTTCGCGACCGATGACACGTCCTTTCATCTGATCATTTGGAAGCGGAACAACCGCAACTGTTGTTTCCGATGTATGATCGGCAGCCGATCTTTGGATAGCTTCTATGATGATCTTTTTAGCTTCTTTGTTTGCATTCAGGGTCGCAGTTTCCTTGATCTCCTTGACTTTTACCTGTGCCTCGATTCTTGCCTTTTCATATAAAGAATCTTTTAAAGTTTGTTTGGCTTCTTCACGTGAGAGGCCGGCTATCTTTTCCAGTTTGCTTTGCTGTTCATCAATTAGCTTATCGATCTCCTCAGCGCGTTTCAGGATATCCTGTTCTTTTTTCTTCAGGTCCTGGTCATATTTCTGCAATGAGTCATATCGTTGATCGACACTTTCGATCTTTCTTTCAAGATTGCCTTCACGCTTCTGCAGTTCCCGTTCGGAATTGCGGATATCGCGCAGTTTTTCATTGTACTCATCTTCAGACTTCTGTTTGATCCGGATCGCTTCGTCTTTACCTTCAAGGATCAATTCTTTCTTAAGGGTTTCGCCTTCTTTTCGGGCGCTTTCCATCAGGTCGAATTTATAGTTTTTCATGCTGCCGATCTGGGATCGGTAAATTATGAAAACAATAAACGCAGCCAATAATGCTGATGCTCCAGCAATACCTATTGCAATGCCGATATTAATCATATTTACTCCTTTTAACTATATGGAGCGTCGTCAGGTTTTATTGAGATGATCATCGATCAATTTGATCAATGATTCGGAATGGTCCTGAATATATTCCTCAATTGATTGGTTATCTTGCTTCAATTGATATAATTCACCGGCAATATTCAAAGCCGCAATAATAGCTACTTTTTCTATCGTGGTCGTTCCAGGCATGTTCGCGCCGACTTCCATCATTTTTTCATCCACATAGGCTGCAACCTTTTGAATGAAATCTGGATCTTTACCTTTCAGAGGGAATTCCTGCCCGTAAATGCTTACTTTCAAGGGCTTGTCCTCCGGGAATTCAAGTTCCACAGTGTTTGGGTCGGGGTCATACTTCTGCATGTTCGATCCACTCCGATATTTCTGCCAACTTCTTTGTAATACGCTCGACCTGACTTTTGCTCAGGACAATCGCGTCATTAGCTGAAGTACTCTTGTGTTCCTTTAAAACATCAAGAGTTTGGTGTATTTTTTTTTCTAAGAGTTCAAAAGAGCTGATATCCATTACCTTAACTGAGCTCCATATTGATTCTTCAAACGTTCAAATAACGAGTTCATCACATTGTCGATCGCTTCATCTTTCAAGGTCTTTTCTTCAGACCTGAATTCCAAGCGCAGAGACAATGCCTTTTTATCATTACCTAGTTTCTCATCGTCAATGTACACATCATAAAGCACAAGGTCAACGAGATATTTACCTCCGTTTTGTTTTATTTCATTCAGGATCGTCGACGATTTGCATTTCTTATCCATAACCAGGGACATGTCCCTGAATATGGATGGAAATTGCGGAACAGGATGATATTGCTTTACAGGATTATACCAATTATAAAGTTTTCCTATTTGCAATTCCATAACGGCAACCGGATATTGCAATTGCAATTTTTCAAAATACTCCGGTTTGTACTGTCCCAGTTTACCGACAACGGCCTTTCTGACAACGATATCAAATAATATTTCAAATTCGTCCCTGTTCGCATTCTCTTTCAACTTAAAATTGAAATCCAATTCACTCAGCAAATGTTCCAGAAGACCTTTCAAATAGAAAAGATCTGCGGGTTTATCTTCATTTGTCCAGTTAAGTCCCCATACGGGTGAAGAACACAAAACACCCAGATTATAATGTTCAACCGCTTTCGTTTCAGAATAATCATTCTTTTCAATCACATTTGCGACTTCAAACAGACGAATGTTCGAACGTTTTTTCAATGCGTTCGAACGAAGGCTTCCAAGCAGTGGTTGAAGCATATCCGTCCGTAAAGTATTCATTTCGGCTGACAGGGGGTTTAAAATTTTCAGCGGTTCATATCCCCAGATACTCAACTGAGCGGCTTTCTCATTTATCAATGAATTGTTGACCGCTTCATGCATGCCGTAGCCAACAAAGAAATTCTTTATATTGTTAACAAATGGATGAAATTTATCGTATTCCTCCGCAACGGACATGGTGATACGGCTGATAGAAGGGATTTCCTGTAGATGATCGACACGAAGCACTTCCTCTATCAGATCGATCTCTCTTTCCACATCAGGTCTGAATGTCGGGATCTTAACGGTCAGCGATGAGGTGTCTTCCTTGATAATCTCGAATTCAAGCCTTTCAAGCGTTGTTTTGCAATCTTCTTTGGATATATCTATACCGGTAATGCGTTTTACATGATCGAACCTTAAATTCGCTTTTTTGGAAACTATGGGTTTCGGGTATATATCGATCATTCCTTTTGCAAGAGTACCGCCTGCAACTTCAAGGATCAGAGATGCTAAACGGTCTTGTGCATAAACCAAAGTTTCATTTGGATCGGTCCCGCGTTCAAAACGTTTTGATGCATCGGTTGAAAGCTGCTGCTGTTTTGATCCTTTTCTGATAACGGTGGGATTGAAATAAGCGCTCTCGATCAATACATTAACGGTATCTTCACTTACTTCGGATTCGGTTCCGCCCATAATGCCGGCAAGTGCGACCGGGGCTTTTCCATCGCAGATCAGCAACATGTCTTCGTCAAGTACACGTTCTTTGTGATCAAGCGTTTCAAACTTTTCATTCTTTTTCGCAAAGCGGACATTAACGGCATGATCTTTGAGTTTATCATAATCGAATACATGTAAGGGATGTCCCGTTTCCATCAGTACATAATTTGAAACATCAACCACATTATTGACCGGACGCAGTCCGATAGCTTCAAGTCTTTCCACCAGCCATGCCGGCGATGGACCGATCTTCACGTCTGTAATGACCCTTGCGGTATACCGGGGACAACCTTCAGGAGACGCGACCTCAACCTTGGCCAGTTCATTGATATTTGGTCCGGTTTCGGAAAGTTCAACGGAAGGTTTATGAAATTTTTTGCCGCTTATGGCCGAGATCTCTCTTGCAACCCCCCAATGCGACATCACGTCCGGGCGATTGGCTGTAACATCAATATCCAGTACTTTGGTCGATGTGTAATATTCACTGAACGGAGTACCCAGCTCATGTTCTCCTTCAAGAACGATGATTCCCGTATGGTCATTGCCCAGACCAAGTTCGTCCTCTGCGCAGATCATACCTTCTGAGGGTTCTCCCCGTAATTTTGCTTTTTTGATCTTAAAATCGGGAGTTAAATTCGTGCCCACGGTCGCAACGGGGACATACTGACCGGCATCCACATTTGGAGCCCCGCAAACGATATTCAGGATATCGTCGCTACCGACATCAACTTTGCAAACAGAAAGGGTATCGGCATTCGGATGTGCTTTTTTTTCAAGCACTTTACCAACGACAACCCCTTCGGGAATGCTCTTGCCAACATCTTTCAATACACATTCCAATCCTGCAACGGTCAGCTTTTCTGCCAGCTCTTCCAGAGGCATATCTATATCAATGTAATCTTTTAACCAATCAATCGAAACGATCATTTTTTTCTTCCAAATTTAGAACTGTCTCAAAAATTCCACGTCATTTTCAAATAGGATCCGGATATCGTTTATACCCAGTCTCATCATAACCATGCGCTCCACTCCCAAACCGAAAGCAAATCCCGAGTAGATCTCCGGATCAATATTTACCGCCTTCAGAACGTTTGGATCCACCATACCGCAACCCATGATCTCCAGCCATCCGGTATGTTTGCATACACGGCATCCTTTACCTTTACAGAGGAAGCAGGAAACGTCGATCTCTGCCGAGGGTTCGGTAAAAGGGAAAAAGGATGTCCGGAATTTGATCTTGACATCTTTTCCATAATACATCCGGCAGAACAGCTCGATCGTTCCTTTTAGATCGGCAAAAGTAATGTCCTTATCGACATATAGCCCCTCTATTTGATGGAACAAACAATATGATCGGGCCGAAATGGCTTCATTACGAAAGACTCGGCCGGGAGCAACGATCCGGATCGGAGGTTGATGTTTGGACATATATCTTGTTTGGACCGGGGATGTATGGGTTCGCAAGACTCCCCCGCCTTCGGTATAAAACGTATCCTGCATGTCACGTGCCGGATGATCGGGAGGAAAGTTCAGTGATTCAAAATTAAACCAATCGGTCTCAACTTCCGGTCCATAGGCAATATCAAAACCCAGGCGGTGAAAGATCGATAACATGTCATCAACGGCCTGTGTCAAAGGATGACGGCTACCCTGGGGCATGGAATATCCGGGAAGTGTATAATCAACCCATTTTTTTTCTGTTTTATCGGTAGAAAATTCGGATATTTTCTTGTCAAGTTGTGCTTGCAGATCAATTTTTAGTTCGTTCAGCATCTTGCCAACCTCTTTTCTTGCTTCAGGGGGAATTTCACCCATCAACGAGAAAAGACCCGCCACCTTTCCTTTTCTCCCGAGAAAAGTATTTTTTACTTCTTCAAGAGATAGCTTATCCTTGGCTCCGGCAAGCGCTTCTTCAAACTGCTTCTGAACTTCGAGTATCGTATCTTTGGTCATAATGCAATTTTTTCATATTTATTGCCAATTGTTCCGGCATCTACCGGACGGGCATGGTTAATTATATCTATCAGCTAAATTATTTCTTTACTGTTTCAACCAACTTTGCAAATGCTTCAGGCTGGTGGATAGCCATTTCACTCAGCTGTTTCCTATTAATTTCCACACCCTTTTCACCGAGTAGATGGATAAATCGCGAATAACTCAACCCATGCTGGCGTACGGCAGCATTGATGCGTGTGATCCACAATTTACGGAAATCGCGTTTTTTCTGTCGGCGATCACGGTAGGCGTATGACCAACCGCGTTCTACAGCTTCTTTTGCAGTTTTATATAATTTACGACGCGCACCGAACTGACCTTTTGCCAGTTTTACGATCTTACGGTGTCTGCGATGTCTTGGTACTGAACTGTTTGCTCTTGGCATCTTTAAACTCCTTTCAAGTCAGGGGGATTATATTCCCAGCATTCTGTTAACACGTTTTGAATCCGCGGAAGAAATTCCGGCCTGTTCACGCAATTTGCGGATCCTTTTGGTACTTTTCTTTGTCAGAATGTGACTTGCATAGGCTTTTTTTCGTTTAATTCTGCCTGATCCGGTTACCTTGAACCGTTTTGCTGCACCACGATTTGTTTTCATCTTGGGCATGAGTGACTCCTTACTTTTTGGCGGCGAGATAAGCCGTGAGAAAGCGCCCTTCCTGTTTGGGAGCTTTATCGATCTTTGCTATGTCTTCAAGAAGTGCGATCACCTTATTGATGGTATCCAGTCCCATTTCCTGGTGGGCCATTTCCCGGCCACGGAACATCACGGATATCTTCACCCGGTCACCGGCTTCAATGAACTCACGGATCTTGCGGACTTTTGTCTCAATATCGTGAGTGTCGGTATGCGGGCGAAATCGAACTTCTTTAACGGTAATGACATGCTGTTTTTTCTTGTTGATCTTCTCGCGCTTTTGTTGTTCGTACTTGTACTTACCGTAATCTATGATCTTACATACGGGGGGATTTGCGTTTGGTGAGATTTCCACCAGGTCCAAATCTCTTTTCTCAGCTATATCCAGCGCCTCTCGTATGTCTACGATCCCTATTAAACCGCCATCCTCAGAGATAAGTCTTACCTCTCTGGCCCGGATGGCATCGTTTACTCTTGTTGTGTCTTCTTTTTGTTTCGGATTCGGTCTCATTGGTCGTGAGATATTAACTCCTTTTAAAATTATACACTCTAATATAAATAAACCAATTCCTTCAAACAAAGGAATTTGACGCTAATATATCCAACTAAATGACTAAATTACAAGCGTTTTTTAAGAAAGTTATGAATTATGAGTTATAATTTATGAATGAACAAAACCTCACATAATTCATAATCCATAATTTATAATTGAAAACGTGTAAGTGGCACACATAAATATATATCGTTTTTCATCAGATACGGCACGATATTACAATATATCCAGAAGTGCTTTCGCCGCCTCCTCAGGACCGCTTTGCTCATACCCCGAAACACCCAGGCGTGTTCTCAATTGGCCAACAAATATGCCCTTATCAAAGAGTGTTTCAAAAAAGCGTTTTGCAATGGTTTCATGCAAATTTTTATACTGCACAGGCCCGAATATATTGGCAAAATAACTGTGGATCAAACCCGTTGATGTTGTTGTCCCTTTGCTCATGGCTGTACCGTCACGAAATACCTCAAGCGCTTTTTCCGCCGATTTCAATTCCCCGATAATAGGATGGTCTTCATCGACTTCTTCATAATTATTCGCATAAAGCACTAGATCGATTTTATAACCTTTGATCACTTCTTCATAGGTGGTTACCGGCAGAATGACCCGTGCATTGACCCTGTTTGGGCTCATAATGATCGAGCGGTCGATCTGACCGAAAGCATATCCCGGCTGAAGATCGTCAAGACGAACAAAAGCACCGATCTCCGTTCCGTGGCCGATCACATCTCCATTTTTGTCAATATCCAGAGAGCCCATGTCATCGGCTATGATGATCATCTCTTTTATCAGCTCGTCTCCTATGATACGTAACGCTTCCAGAGATTCCGATTTTCCGGTACCGCTTTCACCGATGATCAAAACGGTTTTTTCATGATCGTCTTTTGTGATGATCCGTACCATGGCACCGTGAAAAGGCATTTTATTTCGTTTCATCATGATGATATTGTGAAGTGTCAGCATCATTTTTTTTAAATATCCGAAATAACCATAAATATTATCATTGGGTACAGCTCCGATTAATAGATCATTTTCATTATCTTCATAGAAAACGGTCGGCATTGACGCCAATCCGTCCAAAGAACCTGACGGTGTCCCGTATAAGTAAATAGCATCGGGCTTTTGTTCCAAATATTCGTCATCAGCCAACTCAAACAGGTTACAGAGAGAAAAACCCAGTTCAAAAAAACGTTCATGCACATAGACTAAAATCAGTAATGAACCGACTTTTGCGGGATAACATATCCATTCAGTGCTTTTTACGTCGACCAAGTCCATGGGGTTTTGGTCGATCTCTTCAAATTTACCGCTGCGCTTATTATTTGGGGGATCTAATAACAATGGAGGATACAGCATCATTTGTTTTATTGTCGGAATATTTTCCAGCTGATGATATTTTTTTTCATTGGGCAGTTCAAGGTCCTTGGTTCTTGTAATAACACCCAGCTCTCCCCCGGCAGCAACCTGCCTGAAAACATTGGGATGCCGTCCGACAATATGTTCTTCGATATCTCGATAGGTTTGCCGCACCAGATGCATAAGTGTTTCTATGGTTGAATTAAATGTACGATAGGGCCGTTTGTCCAGAGGAAAAGTATCCGAATCACAAATAATAAATCGTTCGAAGGTTCGCCAGTAATTATAAAGGCCTTCGACAAATTCTTTTAAACGATTCGGGTTGTGAATATAACTTTCAACATCTTCAAGCAATTTAGGGACAGAGGCAATATCCATTTTTTCCAAAACACGAAATACTTCGATCAATTTTCTGATATCATGATTGACGATCTTTGCCGGTTCTTTTCCGAAAACATCCAGTAACCGGGATCGTTTTTTCTTTAAATTCCGGATATACCGTTCAACAACATCATAAAAAAGTGTACTGGTAAGTAATTCTTCCGGAGTTTCACAAATCCTGTCTTTGAGACGAAGAATTACCTTATTATCTACAAATTTGGCACTACCGTAATTTTCCATATAAAACCTTTATTTGCTTTTTTACCCACTCGAAAAAGAAGGATTGCAGTAAATGAAATGAGATCAGATCGTGGATATTTTTTATATATCCGGGCTTTCTTAATTAGGTGTACCCGGTCAAACAGAATTAATCCCGTCTCTTAACCTGTCCTTTTAATAGATCGATCATATCCTTGACAGGCATTGGAGCCAATTCATCTCCACCTTGATGACGCAGTTTGATCATTCCGCTTTCTTCTTCCTGCTGACCCACAACGATCATATAAGGTATCTTAAGGGTTTCGGCTTCACGTATTTTATAACCCACTCGTTCATTTCTGGCATCCAGTTCTACTCTTAAGCCCGCTTCATCAATATCTCTGACCATCGCTTCGGCCGTTGCATTGAATTTTTCAGATACGGGAATGATCTTTAATTGAACCGGCGCATACCAAAGGGGGAATTTACCAGCCGTGTGTTCGATCAATACACCAATGAAACGCTCAAGCGATCCCATAATGGCACGATGGATCACAAAAGGACGATGGGCCTCGCCGTCTGCGCCCGTATAGGTCATGTCAAAACGGTCCGGCAAATTGAAATCGAACTGGATCGTTGTACATTGCCATAAACGGCCGATGGCATCTTTGATCTTGATATCGATCTTGGGACCGTAGAAAGCCCCTCCGCCCTCGTCGACCTTATAATCGATCTTCATTTTTTCCATGGAAAGACGAAGGGAGTCCTGTGCCTTTTCCCATAAAGCCGGCTCACCGACATACTTTTCGTCCGGTTTTGTCGACAGATACAATTCATATTCTTCAAATCCGAATGCTTTCAGGAAATCAAAGGAAAACTGAAGGAGTTTTTCGACTTCCTCGTTCAGCTGCTCCGGAGTGCAGAAGATATGCGCATCATCCTGAGTAAATCCACGAACACGCATCAAGCCATGCAAAGCACCCGATAATTCGTAGCGATAAACAGTGCCCAGTTCGGCATAACGGATCGGGAGATCACGATAAGACGTTTGATGACGTTTATAAACCATAATATGAAATGGGCAGTTCATCGGTTTTAGATAATAATCCTGATTTTCAACCGGCATAACGGGGTACATGGATTCTTTGTAGAAGTCCAGATGGCCCGATGTTTCCCAAAGATCGGCTTTGCCGATATGCGGAGTTTGAATGATATCATAACCGCGCAAACGGTGTTCTTTATGCCAGTAATCCTCGATCAGTTTCCGCATGGTGGCACCTTTGGGGTACCATAATGATAAGCCCTGACCGACCGTTTCAGATATTTCAAAAAGGTCTAATTCTTTTCCAAGTTTTCGATGATCGCGTTTTTTGGCTTCTTCCATCAACTGAAGATAGGCTTTCAATTCTTTCTTTGAAGGAAAAGCCGTGCCGTATATACGCGACAACATCTTATTTTTTTCATCACCACGCCAATAAGCTCCTGCAACATTCAATAATTTAAATGCGGGTATCTTGCCGGTGGACGAAATATGCGGACCGCGGCAGAGATCCGTGAAATCGCCCTGAGAATATAAGCTAAGCGTTTCATCTTCGGGAATTTCAGAGATGATCTCGACTTTGTAGTCCTCCCCCAGCTCTTCAAAAAACTTAATGGCATCATTACGGGATATTTCACGCCGGGTGACCGGTTGATCCTCTTTAATAATGTTTTTCATTTCAGCTTCGATCTTTTCAAGGTCGCTATCTGTAAAAGGCGTGGGTGTGTCAAAATCATAATAAAAACGATTCTCGATCGCAGGTCCAATGGTCACCTTAACATCCGGGAACAGGCGTTGAACGGCTTGCGCCATCACGTGGGCAGTACTGTGTAAAAGGACATCATGCGCTTCTTCGTCTTTCCAGGTGATCAAGCGAACATCAGCATCTGCGTCAATTTCACGGGTCATATCTGTCAGACGGTGGTTGACCTCGGCAACAACGCAATTGCGTGCTAAACCTTCAGAGATGGATAAGGCAATATCCATCGGTGTCACACCACGATCAAATGATTTGACTGATCCGTCCGGAAGAGTAATGTTCACTTTGGGCATTTTTGTCCTTTCTTTTATTAGCAAATAATTTACATTTATTTGCTTTTGTTTTCAATGCTTTAATGAAATTTGATAATATTTGATGAATTGATTGTGATTTGAATAAATATCTGAGCAAAAAATAAAAGTGATAGGCATTAACAATTTAGTTTAAGAGTTTAGCAGTTTAAAGGTTTAGTTCTTCAACCCCTAACGGGGTTGTATCAGGAAGAAGAATCAAAGCACATATTATTCTTAAACATTATTTTAATAGAGGTCTATGTAAAAGGGGATCCTGAAAGGATCCAAAAAAATTCAGTCAGCTCACACCCTAAAAAAAGAACCCCATTAGGGGTTCAATATTAAACTTCTAAACACTAAACTTTTAAACGTTCTTTATTACTTAAGCAACACCACTTTTTGTGTCAAAATCTCATTTGTATTTAAAATACGTAACAAATAGACTCCCGTAGCAAGATCGCTGCCGTTAATTTCAATATCGTATTTCCCCGTAGCAAGATATCCTTTATGTATAATTTGCTTCTCATTTCCGAGAATATCAAAAAGCGATATGTTGACATATTCCTCATGCTTTAATTCAACAGGAAGCAAACACACCGGATTGAAGGGATTCGGGAATGCGTTTCCTACGATAAAGCTTTTCGGCATGATCGGATCAACCGAGACCGGATTTGATATCCATGTAACATTATCAATTGCCACCTGTCCCGATTCACTTGAAGATTGGATGAATTCTATAACCGCGTCTTCATTGACCCCTATATTGATCGTACCGCTTTCTTTTACGGTACCCGTTTCATTATTTGATGTGACCGTCGCATATTTAATATCATTAACATATACATCCAAACTGACATCCGTTGAAAAAGCTTGTTTGTATTGAAAACTTAAGGTAGAAATTCCACCTGTGATCGTTCCGGAACTAATGGAAGCCGTTGGTGTCCTGCCCTTGCCCAGACAGGGTGTTTCATTGCTTATGATAATATCTCCCCGACATTGATCATATGACCATGTTGTCCCATCCTGTCCTGTAAAAGAACCGTCCTCATAGGATGAACTCGTTTCGGGGAAATTGGCGAATGTTTCGGTATGTGTATCTCCGGTATCGGGTGGCGTAACTGTTCCCCCGCCTTCCAATGTCAGGACAGTGATCACATTTGAGAAAACGCTTTCATCACTGCTGTTATAAGCTTTTAATTTATAGTAATAATTCGTTTCAGGGGTCAGACCTGAAATATCTTCATATAAACCTGAGATGGTTTTAGGTCCATAGCCGCTAAGAAATGACGTAAAATCGGTATATTCAGAAACATAGAGTTTATATGCGTCGGCATTGTCCACAGCATTCCAGTTCGCAGTAAAGCTGGTTGAGTCCACATTTGTAGGGGCTGTTGCCACAGGCGCATCAATTCCGCCCGGGGTTTCACCTTCCCAAATATAGGATACATATTCCGGATGGTCGATAAAGGGATTGCGGTTATTTTGATAGGAATAAACCCTATCATTTCGTCTTCTTTCCCAATCGTCAACAGGATCTTGAATATGCCAGGCCAATAAAGTTGACAATTTACCAAAATATGGGCCGCTCGTCGGAACATAATCTACAAGTTCCAAGTCAAGTTCACCATTATCACCTTCATATCTTACCGTCATATAAAGCATTGAACGAGCGATATCGCCTTTTATCTCATCCCTGGGTTCCCAGGAATCGCTGTCATAATAACATCCGGTCGCTTCGCTATGCTGTGTTCCTCCATTATCGAAATCTTTGTTTCCTCTATCGCCATTGACACTTACATCGGAAGGACGCAAGTGGTGCATATCTGTTCCGCATGGCGGCGTATTGCCGAAATCTCCATGCGATTTCGCCCATACATGTTCACGATTCCATTCAGGATATGCCTCGGTCTTAGATAAAGATCGTCCTGTATAGATTAAAATAAAATTTGATGAGTTATTCGGATCTTCGTCAGTGTATTTCAATCCGGTCCATAAAAAATCATAGGATTTCTCCGTATGGCCATCAATGATATAATGCAAAGCGCTTTTCAAGGCCTCTCCTGAGAGACCCGCTGCGCTGTCGTAATAACCTGCCGGCGGAGCTGCAAAAACATATGCCGCAAACAAAATAAGTGTAAATATCTTCTTCAATTTTCAGTCCTTTATTATCGGCAAAAGGTAAGGAAATCAATACTTAAAAGCCAATTATTTTAACCTTTAACTATTTTTTTTAATTAAAAATATTTTTTGCATGACTTTTTCAAAATTCCTTAATATATTCTGTTCGATTTAGGAATAATAATGTTTGCAAAAAAAAGTTAAGGCAAAATTATACCTGTATTTAAAAAAGATATTTTTAAACAAATAAACTCACAGGAAAAGGAGAGAAAATGAAGAAACTCTTAGTTGTCATCATGATTTTGGCTCTTACGACCTCACTTGCACTGGCTCAAGAAGATTTTTCTAAGTTCGATGCAGGTTTGCGAGGTGGTGTATCTAGTGGTGTGACCGGCCGTCTTTGGATGTCCGAAGGCTCTGCTATTGAAGCTATTGTTGGTTGGAGAAATTTGGGTCTCGTCATCACCGGCCTATACGAATTTCATAAACCTTTGCAAATCGGCGAAGTTGAAGGCCTTTCATGGTATTTCGGTGGTGGTGTACATGTTGGTTTCACCGGTTGGTGGGCACAGGCACTTACCTTAGGAATTGATGGTGTTGTTGGTGTTGGATATGATTTGGAACCCCTTATTAATTTCCCTCTTTCAGTAACACTTGATTATAAGCCTGCACTAAGTTTTCTCGGTACATGGGGAACTTCATGGGGTGACTTAGCATTTTCAGTTCGTTATTCATTCTAATGAACTAGATCAAATATAAAAAAAGCCGTCGTTTGACGGCTTTTTTTATGCCTGTAAAAAGTAAATGGTAAGTTGTGAATAGTTGTAAATGGTGTAATTTTAAACAGCTTCCAATCTTTAAAAAACAATTCATCGACTTATCAACAAATCAACGCATCAACAGATATTTTCGTATATAAAAAAAGACGCAGCAGTGCTGCGTCTCTAACAATTATTTTCAATTTGAACTTATTCGTCTAAAATTTCTTTTTCTTTTACCGCTTGAGCATCATTGATGTTTTCGATATGCTTATCGGTGATCTTCTGTATCTCGTCATGCGCTACTTTGGCATTATCTTCTGAAATATCTTTATCTTTTTCCAGTTTTTTGATCCGGTCATTGGCCTCACGGCGAATATTTCGGACGGAAATACGCGCTTCTTCTGCCATTTGATGAACGATCTTGACCAGTTCCTGGCGGCGATCATCCGTCATGGCGGGTATCGGCACACGAATGACTTGCCCGTCATTGATGGGGTTCAATCCCAGGTTTGCAGCCTGAATGGCTTTTTCAATGGTAGAAAGTAAATTCTTATCCCATGGTTGAACGACCAGAAGCCTTGCTTCCGGCACCGATATGGTCGAACACTGGTTAAGCGGCGTCATGCTACCGTAATAATCAACTTTGACGCTTTCAAGCAAAGTAGGTGTTGCACGACCTGTTCTCAGGCTTTCATATTCATGTTTGAGATGTTTGAGAGATTTCTCCATATACTCTTCACAATATGAATAGACTTCATTCTGCATGGCAATCTCCTTATTTTTTTATTCGTTGATCAGGGTACCGACAGATTCACCGGAAACCACACGGAGCAATTCTCCGCTTTTTGTAAAATCGAATACATTGATAGGCATCGAATTATCTCTGCAAAGTGCCATGGCACTCATGTCCATAATGCGTAAATTTTTATCTATCGCTTCATTATAAGACAGGGAATCATATTTTTCAGCTGAGGGATCTTCAACGGGATCGGCCGTATAAACGCCATCTACCTTTGTCCCTTTCAGAAGAATGTCCGCATCGATCTCAGACGCTCTCAGGGCAGCCGCGGAATCAGTGGTAAAATAGGGGTTTCCCGTTCCACCTGCAAAAATGACGATCGTGCCTTTTTCAAGCAGGTTAAGCGCTTTCTGGCGGTCAAAAACCTCAGTCAGTTCCGTAATGTTGGCCGGAACCATCACGACGGAGTGCATGCCTGCTTTTTCAAAAGTATCGCGTAAGGCAAGGGCATTGATCACGGTTGCAAGCATACCCATATGATCACCTGTCACACGGTCAATAGATGTGATGTTCTTTGCACCCCGAAAAATGTTCCCGCCACCGATCACAACACCGATCTGAACACTTTTAATGTAGATCTGTTTAATTTCTTTTGAAAAATAGGAAGCGGCGTCAGGATCTATACCGTGTCCTTTGACGCCGCCAAGTACTTCACCACTTAATTTTAGCAGGATCCTATGATAACTCATTGAGTAAGCACATCCAGCACGTTGCTCTTCATTCTTCAGAATCGTTGCTCACAGCTTCGCCGACCTTAAAGCGGGCAAAACGTGCGATCGCGATATTTTCTCCCAACGTACCGATGGTTTCCTTTAAGTAAGTTTCAACAGTTTTATCCGTATCTTTAAAGAATTCCTGTTCAAGCAGAACGTTTTCTTTAAAGTATTTTTCCAATTTTCCGGTGATAATCCGGTCTGCGATATGTTCCGGTTTGCCTTCGTTGAGAACTTGTTCTTTGTATACGGCTTTTTCACGTTCAACCAGTTCAGCCGGAACATCTTCACGTTTTACAGCGATCGGAGCCATTGCGGCGATCTGCATGGATATATCTTTTGCAAAAGCTTTGAAATCGTCCGTCGCTGCAACAAAATCAGTTTCACAATTGACCTCAACCAACACACCAAGGTTTTGACCTGTGGGATGAATGTATGAGTAAATAATACCTTCTTTTGCAGCGCGTCCGGCTTTTTTTTCAGCTTTGGCAATACCTTTTGCACGAAGCACATCGACTGCTTTATCAACATCACCGTCCGTCTCGGTCAGGGCTTTTTTACAATCCATCATACCGGCGCCGGTTTTATCACGTAATTCTTTTACCATAGATGCAGTAATTTGCATGTTCATTATTCCTTAATTACTTTTCTTTTTTGGGTTCTTTAACAACTTCTTTTTTTGCTGCGGGTTTTTCATCTGAAGATTTCGTGGCAGGTGAAGCATCATTCTTTTGCTTTTTACTTCCACGTTTGGCTTCCATGATCGTATCCGCAAGTGTTTTGGTGATCAAATGGATCGCACGGATGGAATCATCGTTAGCCGGGATCGGAATCTCAACCTCATCGGGATCACCGTTGGTATCCAGAATACCGATCACGGGGATGTCCAGCTTCTTCGCTTCATGAACCGCAATTTTTTCTTCGATGGTATCCACAACAAAGATCGCATCGGGAAGACGGCGCATGTTTTGAATACCGCGATGCAGCAATTCCAGTTTTTCGCGTTCGCGCATAAGGCCTAGAACTTCTTTTTTAGTGAGGTTTTTCCAGGCTTCTTCATTTTCGCTTTCGCGCTGAAGTTGTTCAAGACGACGGATACTGCGACGGATCGTTGTAAAATTCGTCAATGCACCGCCCAACCAGCGTTCCGTAATGTAATGAGCTCCACAACGGATAGCTTCATCTTCCAGAACGTTCTTGGCTTGTTTTTTTGTACCGACAAAGAGGACTTCTCCGCCATTACGTACAATATCACTTAAATATTTTGAGGCTTTTTCAAGAGCCTTTAATGTCTGTTCAAGATCAATGACATGAATACCGTTCTTCTCCATGAAGACGTATTTTTTCATTTTGGGATTCCATTTGCTGGTCAAATGTCCAAAATGCGCACCGGCACTGATCAGATTTTCAATGGTTATATTTTCCATATATTCGATACTCCGATAATTGGTTTAACGTTTCGAGAACTGGAATGCACGGCGAGCACCGCGAAGACCATATTTCTTACGTTCGACTTTACGTGAATCGCGTGTCAGGAATCCGGCAGCTTTCAACTCGGGACGAAGCTCTGGATGCATGCTGATAAGTGAACGGCTGATACCGAGGCGTACTGCACCGGCCTGACCGGTCAAACCACCACCGCGTACATTCACAAAGAAATCGTATTTGCCATCCATCTTCGTTAATTCGAGGGGTTGACGAATAACCATTGAATAGGTTTCACGACCAAAATAGTCGCTTATTTCACGTTTATTAACAACAATTTTACCCGTTCCGGGTCGTGCGATCACTCTGGCTACGGAGGATTTACGACGGCCGACGGTAATATTTTCGCGTTTTACGTTTGCCATAATTCCTTCTCCTATTTAATAACCAGGGGTTTAGGTTGTTGTGCTTCATGCGGATGTTCTGATCCCGCATACACTTTTAACTTTTTAATGATCTGGCGACCGAGGCGGTTGTGAGGAACCATGCCTTTTACGGCCCTGAAAACAACCTGATCGGGTTTCTTTTCCATCAATTCTTTATAAGATGTGTGGCGTTGTCCGCCGGGATAGCCCGTGTGACGGAAATAGCTTTTTTTACCAGCCTTCGTTCCGGTTAAGCGAACTTTTTCCGCATTGATGATCACGACGAAATCGCCGGTATCCATATGCGGAGTATAAATAGGTTTGTGTTTCCCACGCAGGATCTGTGCAACCTGAGAGGCAAGACGACCGAGAACAACATCTTCGGCATCAACAATATACCAATCATGTTTGATGTCTGTGGGTTTCGCTGAGAAAGTGCTCAACTTAAACTCCTTTTTCTGTTTTTGTATTCTTTTTTGCCTATGTCTTCCGGGACTACAAAAAAGCACTAAATATATAGATACAATAGGCGGATTTGCAAGTACTTTTATCCAACAACAACGAAAATAACCGCTTGTACCATAACTGATTAGCAAACAGACACGTTCATTGTCAGTTATAAGTAATAAGTTATGAGTTTTGAGTAACCGAGTATAATATTCTTTTACCTTCTATTTTCTACATACTGACAAATCCTACCACTAAATAACACACCAGCGCCATTCCCGCATAACTCAGCACATAGGGCAACTGGGTCTTGATATGGTCCATCACATCGCAACCGGTGGTTGTACAACTCATAATGGTGGTGTCGGAGATCGGCGATGCATGATCACCGAAGATCGATCCACCAAATACCGCTGCCGAAACCAGCGCCACCGACATGCCCATAGTGGTCGTCATCGGCATGGCTAAAGGCATCATCACGGCCATGGTACCCATGGAAGTCCCGGTAGAAAATGATATAACACAAGAAAATAAAAAGATCAATGCAGGTAATAGCGCGGGAGTCAGCAACCCGGATACGATATTTGCCAGATAGGGTCCGGTGCCCAAAAGTTTAACCATGCCGCCCATGGAAAAAGCAAAGATCAGAATGGACGCTACATTCAGCATGTGCCCCGCACCTTTGAAGAAATGCTTCATAAAAATCCTGTATCGAAAAATTCCCTGCACTCTATATAATATGTATGCGGCAACCAGACTCACCACACAGCCCCAGAGAATGGAGCGCATACCGTCACCGTCCAGCAGGTTGCCCTTTCCCGTTATCAGCAATCCGGCTATGATCACCACGACCATGCTCAGAATCGGCAACAGTAAGTTGATCACGGACGTAGCGGGTATGTTCCGGGCTTCTTTATTGCTGATCATATCGTTCGTGGGATCCGCATCCAGTTCACCGGTCGTATCAGCCCTTTGTTCGGCTTTTTTCATGCCTTTGAAATGAAAGCGCGTAAAAATAATGACCGGCAATAACAGCACGGCAAAAATGGCATAAAAGTTCAATGGTATGGTTTTTATCATGACCTGGGTAGCATCGGGAATATCCTGTGCCTGGATCAATCCGATCATAAACGCACCCCATGCACTGATCGGAAACAGTATGCAAACAGGTGTCGAGGTACTGTGAACAATGAAGGAACTTTTTTCATGCGGGACTTTCAGCGCATCATTCAGGGGACGCGTTATGGCGCCGGTCAGAAGTGTGCTGAGTGTTCCGCTGGTAAATACAAGTACGCCGATGAACCAGGTAAAGATCTCAGCCATGCGCTTGTTCCTGATCATGCCCTGTTTTTTTACCATGGCATCCACAAAACCATTGATCCCGCCGCTCTCTTCAACCAGATAGATCAAGCCACCGATCAATAGAACACAGACGATAACAATAGTATTGTCCGTATCTTGAAAGACCTCTATAAAGGACATGAATGTCCTGTCAAGTCCGTTGATGATATGAAAATTACTTAAGATCAAATATCCGCTGAAACAGCCAGAGATCAGTGCAATAAAAACATCTTTGGTTACCAGAGCCAGAACAATGGCAATAAGCGGCGGCAGGACTGAAAGCAACCCATAATCCATAAGTACTCCAATTATTAAGCTTAAACTAAGTTATCAGATTTTTTCTATTCTGTTTCCATTTTTCTGATACGGCAGCATGAATAAAGAACATAAGAGGCAGTCCGAGGTTTGTTTCAAGTAAAGAATCTACGACCAACGGCATAAAGCCCGGATTCCGGACTCCGGTAATGAGCAGAACGAATTCCCAACTGAATTGTACAAGTATTCCGATAATCAACAGCCAAAGAATATCAATTCGTTTACCTTTCCATCCCCCATAAAAAAGATTTCGTACCAATAAAAATCCATAGCCTAAAAATAAGATCAGGGCCATTACACCATGATAAGTTCCGGTGCCTCTTTGAATATAAACACTGCCCCAGCCGGGAAAGAAATTCTTTGCCATTAGATTTACCATGAGCCAACCTGAAACGATCAATATGCTCCAACCCAGAAGATCTTTGTCCCGGTCCAACCATAGCCATATCCACACAAAATTAGTAAAACCCATGCTCATGCTAAGCCAAAAAAGGAAAAGTGTAGGGTTTGCTCCCTCAACCACACGTGTTCCAAGAGCATGATAGAATATACCCCAATCAACGAGAAAGTATAATAATCCTGCTAAAACACCTGCGATCAAAGCCAACTTTTGTTTGGATAAAATCAGCAATAAGACCAGTATCGCCAAAAAAATACAATCAAACAGAATATTACCATAGGTGACTGTTCTTGCCGGGATAACCATAATACCTCCACAAAACCTTTTTAATTTGATTTAATCATATCTTCCCATATCAAATAAGCTTAAAAACTTATAAAAACACCAATTGGAATTTCAAAAATATGATCAATACTACCATAACGACTGTATGCTGGACATTGTGTAAACCTTCCTCCAACATAAATACCCAAAGCGGTTTTTTCAGACTTGATAATGAAGTACCGACCAGTCAAACCCACAGAATAAACGTAAAGCGGTTTTTTATTAAAAAGAGCTAAACCGTTTTGCAGTTCTGCTTCGATTTCAAAATTCTTTACGATTGTTTTTGATAATCTGGATGAAACGGAAACCTGGCTTCCCCATTGAACGGTTCTTGCATCAATGCCAAAAGAAGATGTGAAATTTTTAGCCGGTATACTATAATGCGCAGATAATTCAACTCCCCCCTGAAAATATCCCAATGTATTTTGATATATAATCCCTTGTGGTAAATTTATGCTCAATTCAAAATGCTGTGCGAACATTGTTGACAATGTCAGGAGCATGATCGTAAAAATTCGAATTGCCTTATAATAAACTTTATTCATTATTATGCCGCTTTATATACTTAATGATCGCACTATGAATTTCTTCATGCTGTTCTTCAACACTAATTTCCGCCGCACCGTCGCCATTTTGGAAGCCGTAGTCACCGAATTGAGAGTGATTGCCGCCCAAAATGCAATAATAAAGCGTACCCGGAATATTGGCATTTAATGTATCCAGTTGATCTATATCGGAGATAAAACGAGCCGGTGGTAAATATGATACGGCAGCTGTTACGTCTTCCACGGTTGAAAGCTGATCATTTTCCGCATAAATGGATAATACCTGTTTTTCCCAATCCGGTATGGCAAATCCCTCACTGGGATAGGAGCCCAGCAAGATCAATCCATCAAACAGCGTGGGATCATCATTTACTGCACTTAACGCGGCGATCCCGCCTAAAGAATGGCCTCCGATATACCACGAATCGATACCTGGAAATTCACTAATGAATTTTTTGTATTTAGACAGTTCCAGAATAGCCAGATTTGCTGAGTATTTCAGTATAATTACATTGATACTGTCTGATACCACTCGTTCCATCAATGTCAGATAGGCATGAGGGTCCACAAGTCCGCCCGGAAGGAACATAAATCCAATATTATCTTGCTCATTATTGGTTGACAAACTGATATAGTCGGGAGTTTCATGATAAATGATCGTATTGGCAAGATCTTCATCCGACGGCAAATAGGAACAAGAAAAAATAAGAATAGCGATCAAGATCGTAAGAATAACTGAATATAATGTTGATCTCATTGGCTTCTCATTCGGTTTGATCATTATCTCAGAACAGTAAAGTTAATATCAGGAATGGTATCTGTTTGTAATGCTTCAATGGCCGGAAAGGTCACAACAGCTCTATATTGTCCGGGATCAAGATCGATCTTTGTTGATTGGATCGGCGGTGTGGGTGCCAGCCACATCCCCTTCAGGGTGTCACCCGGAGCCAATTTGGTTTCAATCAACACCTGAGCAAAAGACAGGCCGTCCATCGATCCTACTATACGAGTTGTTCCTTTATAGATGGAAAAATATACGGGAAACCCGGTATAAGAATAATCAAGCGAATCTTGTGTTGTATTAACAAGATTAAAATACATGTAAAAATCCTCTCCGGAAGCGAATGTTGTGCTTGGATTTCCGTCGCGGTCCGTCAAATGAAAAACATCACTTGCCTGAGGAACATCATCTGGCAAATTCATGATACAGCCCCAGAACAAAATTAAAGTCATGAGTATGTAAATCGATTTTTTCTTCATCGTCTCTTCCTTTGATCTCAGATATTAGATCCCTTGACCTGATAATTCTGAAATGTCTGCAAGATATTTAACAGAATTCATTTTATCGTTGATCTTCTTCTTTGAGGATACAGGCAAGATCAATCGGTCAAATCCCATTCGCATTGCTTCTGAATAACGTTGTTCGATACGCTGTACCGAACGGGTTTCACCTGTCAATCCAACTTCCCCGATTATACAGCTGTTATCGGGAAATGGGATATTCTTGATCGATGAAAAGATGGCCGCGATCACGGGCAAGTCCATGGCAGGTTCTTTTAAGGTCAAACCGCCGACGACATTTACAAATATATCATATTGTGATACGGGAATATTCAATTTGCGTTCGATCACGGCAAGAAGCAGCTGTAATCGTTTTTGATCTATCCCACTGGCATGACGTTGGGGCGTACCATAAGCTGCTCTGGCAGCCAAAGCCTGAATTTCAACCAATAATGGGCGACTGCCTTCCATTCCGCAGGTCACCACGGAGCCACTGGCACCTTTTTTCCTTTCGCTGAGGAAAATATCACCCGGGTTTTTGATCCCGATAAGGCCTTCGGTTTTCATCTCGAATATGCCGATCTCATGGGTCGCTCCGAATCGGTTTTTTACGGATCGAAGAATTCGAAAATAATGTTGTTTGTCGCCTTCGAGATATAAAACGGTATCGACAATATGTTCCAGCAACTTGGGTCCGGCGATCACACCGCTTTTGGTTATATGTCCGATCAAAATGATCGTGATATTATTTTTCTTTCCCAGGGTCATTAATTCACTGGCACATTCACGCACTTGATTAATGGATCCGGGCAAGGAATCCAAATTCGGAGAATAAGCGGTTTGGATGGAGTCAATGATCGCAACCTGAGGTTTTTCATTCTCAAGACCTGCCATTAAACGACTCAATTCGACCTCATTGCTTATTTTGAGATCATCATTTTTCAATCCTAATCGTTTTGCGCGCAAGGCCAGCTGTCCGACCGATTCTTCTCCGCTGAAATAGCATACTTTTATTTTATTGTTTACATATGCTTTTGAAAGCTGCAATGCCAATGTGGATTTCCCTACGCCCGGATCTCCACCCAGAAGCACAATGCTGCCTTCCATCAAACCGCCTCCCACCACGCGATCGAATTCTTCAATACCGCTTCCATATCGGTTCGGCTGTTCGGGATTTGAAAGTGAATAAAACGGAGGCGGGGAACCGGCTTTGACCCTTTTGGAAGAAAGCACCGGAGCTTCATAGGGCTCAAGAGTATTCCACTCCCCGCAATGCGGGCATTGCCCCTGCCACTTGGCAGTTAATTCTTCACAGGCACTGCATTTAAATTGTTCTTTGTGTTTAGCCATGGTGATATAATTTAGGGGTTTGGGATAATGAAAACAAAAAGTAAGTGAAATATCTATCGCATTGAGTCAAAGAATTTGACTCAATTTTTAAAATTCTGTGATCTTAATCACGTACTTAAAATTGCTGTCCCATTCCCTAAATCCAATACTTAAATTACAACATTAAAATTAGGGGGACAAAAATATGCGTTGCTTAAAAAGCGATTTTATTCCTGGATCAATTTTCCATATTTACAACCATGTAATTGACGGTTTTTCACTATTTGAAGAGAACCAAGATTATCATTTTTTCTTGCTTTCAATTGAAAAACAATTAGAGAAATACCCGGCATCTATAATTGCCTACTGTTTAATGCCAAATCATTATCATTTGCTGATAAAACAAGTTGGCGAAAATAAGATTTATAAAACATTGAATTACGCTTTTATATCATATGCAAAATACTTTAACAAAAAACATAATCGCAAAGGACCCATATTTAGATCACCGCTTCAGCATAAAGAAATCACAGATGCGAAATATCTAAAACAAATATGCAAATATATTCATTTAAATCCAGTATATGCCGATTTGGTAGAAAAACCAGAACAATGGGATTATTCAAATTATCTTGAATGGATCAATAAACGTAATAATACATTTTATTATTCGGAAATTAAAAACAAGTACTTTGGATCAACAGAAAACTACATAGCTTATATCGAGTCAAATAAAATATAATGAATTGACTCAATCATTTTGATTCAAAATGATTGAGTCAATTCTAATGATCATCTTTTTCTAAAATTGTAATATCTTTCCCTTTCACACCCGCATAAAAAACAATGATATCGACAGGTTCTTCACCTTCATTTTTACCAAAGTGCCAGGTGTCAACAACCTCAACAATGGGATCACCCGGTTTTAGATAAAGAGTGTCTTGCTGTTCAGTAATAACCGTTAATTCTCCGGATATCATAACCCCGGCATTAATATAAGGATGCTCATGCCAAGCCAGATCAGTATGCGGGGGAATCGATATTCTAAGAATTGTAATTTCCGGTTTTCCCCAGGAATAGCGGGGTAAGTCTTTCCCATTCCAGCTTTTTGTGGTCTTTGCCAGAACGTTCACCTCAGTTGTCGCATCATGCGCAAATGCGAAAGCAACAAATATGGTGCATACCGTCATAAGCAGCATTAATATTTTTTTCATTTCAAGTTCCTCAATATTTTGATTTGATTCAATAATATCGAAATTTAAAGCGATGTAAAACATAAATATTGTTTTCAAGCGTGTTTTGATTATTTTTGTTGGTATTTTCCTGAAAATTCCCTTTACCTAAATTCTTTTTCATTGTATCTTTCAGATTGTGGGAAACAATGAAAATCCAATATATATTAGGAGTCAATAATGAGCAAATTCAAGAAACAAACAATTGATGGAAATACTGCAGCCGCTCATGTCGCATATGCGTTCAGCGATGTTGCTGCGATCTACCCGATCACTCCATCCTCAGATATGGGTCAATACGCTGACCTTTGGTCCGCAAATGGCCGGAAAAATATTTTTGGCGAGGTTGTAGATATAGTTGAAATGCAATCTGAGGCCGGAGCTGCAGGTGCCGTTCACGGGTCACTATCAGCCGGAGCTTTTACAACAACTTTTACCGCCTCACAAGGTTTGATGCTTATGCTGCCGAATATGCATAAGATAGCTGGCGAAATGTTACCAACCGTGTTTCATGTCTCTGCCCGTTCTTTAGCAGCACAATCATTATCGATCTTCGGTGACCATTCGGATGTGATGTCTGCTCGCAATACGGGTTATGCTCTTGTTGCAGCTTCAAATATTCAGGAGATCATGGACCTGGCGATCGTTTCGCATCTTGCCACATTAAAATCAAAAGTCCCTTTTCTGAATTTCTTTGATGGTTTCCGTAATTCGCATGAGATCCAGAAAACCGAAATGATCGATTACGATACGATGAAAAGTTTGGTAGAAGAAAAATATATTAAAGATTTCCGTTCCCGTGCTATGGATACTGAGAATCCCCGACTCAAAGTTGGTGCTCAAAATCCTGACGTTTATTTCCAGGGTCGTGAAACTACCAATTTGATGTATGATGAAACACCTGCCATTATCCAGGAATACATGGACAAGGTCGCGAAGGTTATCGGCCGTCAATATCATCTCTTTGATTATTTTGGTGCAAAAGATGCCGAAAAAGTCATTGTCGCTATGGGATCCGCTTGTGATACGATCGAAGAAACAATTAATTCATTGAACGCCAATGGCGAAAAGCTCGGTCTTGTTAAAGTTCGTGTTTATCGTCCTTTCTCTGCTGAAGCATTTGTTGATGCCATTCCCGAAAGCGCGAAAGAAATTATCGTTCTTGACAGGACAAAAGAACCCGGATCATTGGGTGAACCTCTGTACTTGGATGTTGTTGCTGCGCTTAAAAATAAAAATCTTAAGATCATCGGCGGCCGCTACGGTCTCTCATCTAAAGAATTTACACCTTCAATGGTCAAAGCTGTTTACGATAACGCCGACGCTCATGGTTTTACCGTAGGAATTACAGATGATGTTTCAAAAAGATCATTGAAAGTATCGGAGAACCTTAACACACTTCCCGAAGGTACATTTTCCGCTAAGTTCTGGGGCCTCGGTTCCGATGGTACGGTAGGCGCCAATAAAAACTCGATCAAGATCATTGGTGACAATACTGATATGTATGCCCAGGGTTATTTCCAGTACGATTCCAAGAAATCGGGCGGAATTACGCGTTCACATCTTCGTTTCGGTAAATCAAAGATCCAGTCAGAATACCTTGTGCAGCATGCTAACTTTATTGCATGTCACAATCAGGCTTTTATTGGCCGATATGATGTGCTCGAAGGTATTAAAGAAGATGGCGTTTTCTTATTGAACTCAAACTGGGACTCCAAAGAAGTATTCTCACATTTCACCAAAGAAATGCAAGAAACTATCATCAAGAAAAAAGTCAAAGTATACAATGTCAATGCCCTTGATATTGCTAATGAAGTTGGTCTTGGCGGACGTATCAATACCGTCATGCAGGCCGCTTTCTTTATCATCTCGGGCGTTCTGCCAAAAGATGAGGCTATCAGTCTGATCAAGGGCGCTATCGAAAAATCATACAAGAAAAAAGGTATGAAGATCGTTGAAATGAACTGGAAAGCCGTCGATGCGACGGAAGCCGCTCTCAAGGAGATCGATGTTCCGGCGGATCTTCCAAAAGTTGCTGCGGAACCCGCAAAACTTATTCCGGATAATGCCGATGATTTTGTCAAAAACGTTATCGAACCCATTATGCGAGAAAAAGGCGACGATATTCCGGTATCCGCAATGCCTATTGACGGTTATGTCCCAACAGGCACGGCTGCTCTTGAAAAACGCGGTGTCGCGCCATCAGTCCCTCATTGGATCGCCGACAAATGTATCCAGTGTAACCAGTGTACATTCGTTTGTCCTCACGCTTCTATCCGTGCAAAACTGATCGAACCCGCTGATCTTGAAGGTGCACCTGAAACATTCAATGTTCTTGATGTTAAAGGTAAAGACGCTGATAAAAAGTTTAAGATCCAGGTTTATGTTGAAGATTGCCAGGGTTGTTCGGTATGTGTAAACGAATGTCCCGTTGGCGCTCTTGAAATGAGTCCTATCCAGACAGAACGTGATGCAGGTGAAAATGAGAATGAAAAATTCTTCCATGAATTACCTACCGACAATATTGGTTTCAACAGACTTTACAGTGTAAAAGGATCTCAGTTCAAACAGCCGCTGTTTGAATTCTCCGGCGCTTGTGCGGGCTGTGGTGAAACACCTTACGTTCGGTTGACAACACAACTCTTCGGCGACAGAATGGTGATCGCGAACGCGACCGGCTGTTCTTCAATTTATTCCGGCACCTTCCCTACCACACCTTATTGTAAAAATAAAGACGGTCACGGTCCCACATGGGCCAACTCACTATTCGAAGACAATGCCGAATACGGTTTGGGAATGCGCCTTGCAGTCGATGCAAACCGCAGACAGTTGAAATCCGTTTTCAGCAGACTTCTTGATAAAAAAGTATCCGGTGATTTGAAAGAAGCAATAAAATGGTCGATTGAAAACTGGAAAGACGTCTCTGATGATGCAAAAACCAACGCTTCTAAGATCAAAGCTCTTCTTGCTAAAGAGGACGCCAAAGATGTCGATGTAGCAAAAGCTGTTGAACTGCAGTCATACATTGTTGACAAATCAGTCTGGGCCTTTGGCGGTGATGGCTGGGCATATGATATCGGTTACGGTGGTTTGGACCACGCGTTGGCATCCGGTAAAAATATTAATATTCTTGTCATGGATACCGAGGTTTACTCCAATACCGGCGGCCAAGCTTCAAAAGCCTCACCTCTCGGCGCCGTGGCTAAGTTCGCCGAATCAGGCAAGAAGACAAATAAGAAAGACCTCGGACGTATGCTGATGACCTATGAATATGTCTATGTGGCATCCGTTGCAATGGGTGCAAACAAGAACCAATTGGTCAAAGCTTTCCAAGAAGCCGAAGCTTACGATGGCCCCTCGATCATCATCGCTTATTCACCGTGTATCAACCACGGAATTGATATGAGCAAGAGTCAGAAACATGAGAAAACAGCCGTTGAAACCGGTTATTGGTTGCTTTATCGCTATAATCCCATGCTGGCGCTCGAAGGTAAGAATCCGTTTATTCTGGATTCTAAAGAACCCAACTTTGAGGTTGTGGACTTCCTGAACAGTGAAAGACGTTACAGCTCGCTGGAAACAACTTTCCCGGATCAGGTTGAAGCTCTTCGTGAAGGCTTCCTGAAATTCGCTAAGCACCGTTGGGAAACATATAAGAAAATGGCTGACTAAGTCATTTCGAACATAACTGGAACGCCCCTGATCTTCAGGGGCGTTTTTATTCCTGTTGTTTTTTATTGGCTTTCAATTCATTATTAAGTAATATTACGGCTATAAAACAAGGATCATTATGAAACATTTTCTCCTATACAGTATATTCCTACTATCTTTTAGCCTAGCAAGCGCTTCTCAAGCCCTACAAATCACATCTACAGCTCAATTGATACCCGGTCCTGATGCCGATGGCGTTATTGGTGACTATCTATTGTCAAACGACAGCGTCGAATTTGTGATCACGGATATTCCGCATGCCGTATCAAATGCCAATACCGGCGGACAGTGTATTGATGCAGTATTATTAGGAGGTCTGGATGATTTTGATCTTTTCTACCTGTATTTAAATAATCAATATCCCCGCCAGGGAAATTATACCAATATTCAGATCATATCTTCAGGATCACCTCATGATTCTGCACATATCAGAGTAAATGGTGTTGATTCTGATAACTCTGATATTGCAATCATAACCGATTATATTCTATATGACGGGACACCCTCTTTAAAAGTTGTAACAACCTTTACAAATAACTCAACGATAACTCTAAGTAATTTTGGTATTGGAGATGCTTTCGCTTGGGGCAGTAACCCCTTTGTGCCGGGAAATGCATATAGCTGTGACTGGCTGGCATCAACAACTGAGAATACGGTTTATGGATATTATTATTCTGAGAGTTTCACGGCTGTCCATGGTTCCTATTGGAGTGATGCGACTTTGGAAAATGTGACAATTGCACCGGGTAACTCAGTAAGTATGACTCGATATTTATCCGTTGGGGCTTCGTTACAACACGTATATTCTAACTATATGAATGCGAATAATATAACACCGGGAAATATTGCCGGTACTGTATTTGTGGATGAGATTCCGGAAAACAATATTGAAATTACTTTCACAAAAGAGTTTAACTCAGGTCCAACGCTAACCGTAAATACAGATAACGAAGGGAATTATTCGGTTCAACTTGAACCCGGTAATTGGTATTGTAAAGCTATTAATCTATTACAGACAGAAGAACTTACTGCCACCGTTACGGCAAACTCTGATCTTAATCTGGATTTTCACCTTGGTAGTTCAGGCGTTGATCCTGTTTTTTATCAAGATACTATTTCGATCATCCAAAAACCTTTATTAAACATTCCGGCGATGGTTCTGCCCGGAGATACTTTCCGGATCGAGATCGATCTTGCCCAAACAGAATCACCTCAAAGCGTTTCCCTTGTCCATGGAAAACATGAATATCCTCTTGATTTTACCGAGATCTCTCTATCATCACCTTTTGGTTTGAGGACTTTGGAAGCATATGTCCCCGATCCAATGTTTTATGAGCTGTATGACCTTAAAATAAAATTCAGCGGAGACGACAGTCTGGATATCTCGGAAAATTCCCTATATGTTATACCGGAATATCAGGATACGTTTACATTTATCCAAGTAACCGATACCCACCTTCCCTCGCACTTTTTCTGGGGTGATGAGGGTTTGGAAGAAGATTCGACTGAACTTGTTGATTTCAGAGAAGTGATCGACGATATTAATATCATTCATCCTGATTTCGTTCTTCATACGGGCGATCTGATCAACGATGGAGAGATAGAAGCATTGGGCGTACCATCAATAACACGGGCTAAAAAATTATTAAAAGAATTTGATGTTCCCATATATCTCGTTGCAGGGAATCATGATCTCGGTGGATGGGACGCCACTCCGGCTCCGGATGGAACTGCCCGCCGGACATGGTGGAAATACTTCGGTTGGAATTATCTTAATAGCACAGATCCTTCAGCTACAATCACTCAAGATTATTCTTTCGATTATGGACATACTCATTTCATCGGACTTGAAGCCTACAACAATTATGACAGATGGCGTGAATCACTCTATGGAGAGGATAGTTTCATCGCCTCTCAATTGCAATGGCTGACAAATGATCTTTCCGCCAATTCGGATGCGGAACTGACCATTGCTTTTTATCACAAGGATTTTCAGTATCAACTGGATCTGAATTCACTGGGTATTGATGCGGCATTTTGGGGACATGTCCATTCTAACAATGAAGACAATACCCTGCCATATAACATCAGTACCGGTGCAACCTGTGACGGTAACCGCTGGTACCGTATTGTAAAAGTAGTTAATGATGAGATAGTATTTACAAAATCGGTACAGGCAGGATCTTCCGGTGAAAATTTGACGAAGATCATGAACTTTAACAGAACGATGGCACGTATTACTAATAACCATGACTTCGATCTGGAAAATTGCCTGGTTAAATTCACCCTCGAAGAAGGTTTGGAAGTCACTGCCTTAACCAATGCAACCTTATATCAAATAGATTCGTTGAGCGATCCAAACAGTGTTTATGCACTAGTCGATGTACCTGCAAACAGCTATGTTGACGCTTCCATACAGACCGATTCGATTGAAACGACGGTAAATCCCTCTCTTCCTGATGATCCTTTTCTAATGAATGTTTATCCAAATCCCTTCAATCCGGATCTGATGATCAGTTTTGACTTGACCAATGACAGCGATCTCAATATCGAAATTTACGATTTACAGGGGAAATTGATAGAGATCCTTTATAATTCTTATATAAATGCCGGTGCTTATGAACTCACTTGGAATGCAGTCAATCATCCAACCGGACTCTATATTATCAAAGCGGATATTAAAAACGCTTCGGGTAATTTTCAAAGTGTTAAGAAATGTTTATTAATGAAATGATCAGTCATCTGTGATCGGAAATCCGTGATCTGTGATCCGTGATCGGCAATTAGAGATCATGAATATTTACTCTCATAGTTCACATATTCACTATTCACGTCTGCTAACCATTTACTGTTTACTGTTTACTGTTTACCGTTTACTTTTTACTGTTTACTGCTTACAGTTTACTGCTTACTGCTTACAGTTTACTGCTTACTGCTTACAGTATCTATCCCCTTGCCAGATATTATTTTCTCTCATATATTTCTGAAGTGCCATGATAAATGCCGTTGTCGTATGTATCCATTTAGGAGCGATCACGTACTCGTCGGGAGAAGAAGTTATGACTCGTTGCATTATTATATCGGGCCTTAGCAAACGGATATATTCGGCAATGAATACCAAGTATTCTTCATATTCAAAAACTTCAAAAGGCTTTTTTATATAAAGTTTGGCTAATTGTGTATCTTTTATGATCTGCAAATGATGTAATTTTAAAAATTTTATTGGAAGGTCATTTATCTCTTGTGTCATAGCAAGGGTCTCTTCTTTTGTCTCAGTCGGCAGACCAAGGATCATATGTACAGTGACATTCAAACCGTATTTTTCAGCCAACTCCAAGGCTTTATAGCTGCTTTGTACATCATGACAGCGATTCATCCAGATCAATGATTCATTTTTCATTGATTCCAATCCCAATTCAAGATTCACATCATATTCTTTTGAAATATCTTTCAGTAATTGAAGTATGTCATCATTGATGCAATCCGGGCGAGTT
>Ga0272443_10001109_pt1 | contig 42298 bp, 43 predicted proteins | sample SSMAcet12_FD_193581 | JGI IMG/M metagenome (GOLD analysis project Ga0272443, IMG submission 193581) | Marine sediment archaeal communities from Little Sippewissett salt marsh, Falmouth, MA, United States - SSM-Acet-12 | ecosystem: Environmental > Aquatic > Marine > Wetlands > Sediment ...
GGTCGCAGCGACCGACGGGGAACTGCGAATCGTGCGCACGGGTTCCGAACTCCGCGCTGCCTTCGAGGGCGGCCCGGCGGCGGCTATTCTCGGGCTCGAAGGAGCCGACCCCCTCCAAGGGCGAGCCGCGAACCTTCGCCGTTTCCGCCAACGCGGCGTTCGTAGTCTCATTTTCGCCTGGAAGGACAACCCGTTTTCGGGAACGGCGTTCGGACGGAACGACCCGCTGACCGCCGAAGGCGAACGGCTGCTCGGACTGAGCGAGGAACTCGGCGTGATGGTCGATGTATCGCATCTCTCGGACGCGGCCTTCGAGAACGTCTGTCGCGCGTCGACGCGGCCGTTCATCGCCAGCCACTCGAACTGCCGCACACTCTGCCCGAGCGGCCGGAACCTGACGGACAGGATGATGCGATCCCTTGCCGACCGTGGCGGCGTGATGGGGATTAACCTATCGACGAGTTTTCTCAGCCCGTCAACCCTTGACGCGTGGAAGCGGATCCGAGAGCGTTTCGAAGGCTCGAAGCTCGATTGGCGCGAGCGCGAGCAGGTGGCCAAAGGACTCGCACCGACCGTCGCTCGGCCACCCTTCGAGTGGATCACGCGCCACGTGCTTCATGCAATCAATGTCGGAGGGGAGGATGCCGTCGGGCTTGGAGGGGATCTCGACGGCATCCTCCACCTGCCGGAGGGCGTCGAAGGCGTCCAGGACTACCCGAAGATTCCCGAAGCACTCCGTGCGGCAGGAGTCTCCGAGGGTCAGATCGAGAAGATCTGCCACCGTAACTTCCTTCGTGTCTTCGGTGAGGTCCTGTCGGACTAGCGGTTGCGTGTCCAGCTTTCGAAGAGCGGGTCAAGGGCCGCGCGGTAGCGGGGTCCGAGAACGGCGGGATCCGTCGACTCGGGCTCGTTAGGCATGGTGGCGTAGGGAACTCGAATGCCGCGGACGTCGATCGCGCCGATCGGATGCGGCGCGAGATCGAACCAGTCGTCCGTTCCGTACGTCTTCTCCATCTCCTCGCGGGGGACGGAGTGCGTCAGAATGCCTCCTCGATTCGCCTCATCGTAGCGGGCGACGTTCCGACGCCAGGACTCCTCGAACGAGACGGAGACGTAGAGGACCGCTGCCCGTCGAAGGATCTCGTCCGACAACACGGGGAGTGCGTTAGCGTAGCCGGTCGATCCACCGCGTGAGAACTCGATGATCGTCGTCTTCCGGGATCGAGGCGGCGCCGAGTTGGGGGCCGACGAGACCGCGCGGTCGATCTTGCCGATCAGGAACGGCCACAGCCCAGGGTCGGTGACGGCGTAGTTGCCGTTGCAGCGACGGGAGTAGAGGCGAGGACGCCCCAAGCCCTCCCACAGGTCGTCATCTTCGAAGAGATCCCAGAGGATCGGGAAGTCGTCGACAACGTCGAACGGTCCGATGTGGTAAGTATCGGCGCGATGGCCGGAAGGGCGGGAAGTCATGAAGTCGATGAACTCGCTCTTGCCGCTGGCGGGACGGCCGAGGAGCAGGAGAATGTCGAACGTATTGGTGGGCACCGCGACGGATGCCGCGTACTCGAGGTTGAGGTGGGAGGCGATCTCGGCGAGCACTTCGTGCGGGGGGCGATCGGCCTGGATTGTGATCAGCGGCGCAGGGGTCGCCGTGTGCCAACGGTCGAGGCTTCTGAGCATCTCGGTGAGTGTGGCGACGTCGACTTCGAACGCGGGAGTGCCGCGCGCGTGTTGGCGACTCATCGAGGCGGAGATTGGCAGCTCGAGTCGGACGTAGGCATCCGGTTCCGGAAGGGCCGATGCGACGGTGGGATATGCTTCGATGAACGCTCGATCTCCGAGCGCCTGCGCGTACGCGAGGTGGACCCCGAGGTGTGACTCCTCGAGGCAGAGGAGTCCGGCATCGAGAATGTGGTGAACGGCCTCTCTGCGTGCGGGAAGTGCGTCGAGGATCGCCTCTGTCAGTGTCGATCGGTCGGCGAAGAGGTCGAGGTCATTTCGCTGCACGACCTCCTTGACCAACTCGGGAAGGACGCGGACGCTCTCAGGATGAAAGCGAGCGAGAAGCTCGAGGGTCTCGCTCTTCCCGACAGCGGGGAGTCCCTCGAAGACGACGTGACGAATCGGTTTCATGGCGTGCACATTCTACCGGGTGTGCCGACCGCGGTCCGTTCGCGAAACGGGAGCTCGATTCGCGAAGGGGCATCTGTATAATGGGCCAACTCGAAAGGAGCCTGTGGGATTGAAGAATCTAATCATCGTCGAGTCGCCGACCAAGGCGCGCACCATCGGCCGGTATCTGGGATCGGACTACCGCGTCCTCTCGTCGCAAGGCCATGTTCGCGACCTTCCGAAGAACGATCTGGGTGTGAACGTTGAGGACGGGTTCAAGCCAAAGTTCGAGACGAAGCGAACGAAGCTCCTCGGTGAGCTTCGAGAGGCGGCGAAGAGCGCGGAGCGCATCTATCTCGCGACGGACCACGATCGTGAGGGAGAGGCGATCGCTTTCGACCTGTACTCGATCTTGAATCGCGTCGTCAAGAATGACTCGGCCTTTTTCCGTCCGATCTTCAACGAGATCACCAAGCCGGTGATCCAGGAAGCGCTTAAGAACCCGGAGCAGATCGACGCGAAGAAGGTCGAAGCACAACGCACGCGAAGAATTCTCGATCGACTGATGGGGTATCTCGTCAGTCCGCTCCTCTCGCGCACGATCGCAGGAAGCCGCTTTGCAGGGCTGTCGGCTGGCCGCGTGCAGTCCGTTGCCCTTCGTTTCCTGTGCGACCGAGAGGCCGAGATCGCGAGATTCGTTCCCAAGGAGTATTGGGAGATCGATGCGCACCTTCGGAATGGGGGGGAGTTTGCTGCCGCAGTGACGAAGCGGGACGGCGAGAAGCTGGCGGTCGGCAGTGAAGAAGAAGCGAAGCGGGTCGAGGAGGAGCTGGCGGACGTCGAGATTCGAGTCGTTGGCGTCGAAGACAAGGAGCGAAAGCGCTCCCCGTCTGCTCCGTTTATCACCAGCTCGCTTCAGCAAACGGCGTCGTCCGTGCTTGGCTTCTCCCCGAAACGAACGATGCGGATTGCGCAGGAGCTCTACGAAGGGATCGATCTTCCGAGCGGGACGGAGGGACTGATCACCTACATGCGGACCGACTCCGTGCGGATCGCCGATGAGGCGAACGCGTCCGCGAGGGAGTTGATCGAGCTGACCTACGGAGCGGAGTACCTCGTCCCGAAGGTCAGATCCTTCAAGAACAAGCGCCGCAGCCAGGACGCGCATGAGGCAGTCCGTCCGACTGACGTCTCTCATTCTCCCGACGCGATCGGGTCGTACCTCTCATCCGACCAGAAGAAGCTGTACGCACTGATCTACAGCCGCTTCCTGGCGACACAGATGGCTCCTGCGGTCTTCCATCATCGGAAGGTCACGCTCCGTGCCGGAACGTACACGCTGGAAGCGTCCGGCAGCAAACTGGCGTTCGACGGGTTCCTGCGGGCCCTTCCCGATCCGCGGTCGAAGAAGAAGGAAGCTCAATTCCCTCCGGACTTGGAAGAGGGTATGGGCGTCTCGTTGGAGCGTGTCGAGACACGGCAGAAGTTCACCGAGCCGCCGCGGCGCTACAGCGAAGCGGGGCTCGTCAACCTCCTCGACAAGGAAGGGATCGGCCGTCCGAGCACGTATGCGTCGATCGTCTCGGTCATCCAGGAGCGGGGATACGCCGTTCGAGATGGGGGGAGTCTTCGCCCTACGCTTCTCGGGCAGACGGTCATCGACTTCCTTGGGCGGTTCTTCTCGGAGACGATCGAGCCGCGTTTCACCGCCCATCTCGAACAGGACCTCGACCAGATCGAAGAGGGCGAGATGTCCCGAACCGAGGCATTGAACGAGTTCTTCACGCCGTTTTCGGCGCGGCTGTCCACGCTCGAGGAATTGCTAGAGGAGGGGAATGAGCGTCCGTTTCGCGTACTCACCGATGTCCCTTGCGACGCATGCGGAGCGCCAATGGAGCTTCGCTACTGGAAGGGGTCGCACTTCCTCGGATGCTCGACGTATCCAGACTGCAAGAACACGGTGAACCTGCCACCCGACCTAACCGCGGCCTACCTGGACGGAGAAGTGGCGATTCGAGAGCCGCTGGAGAAGGCGGCAGCGGAGACGGTCCACTCGGTCGAGTGCGAGACCTGCGGCGGGACGATGGAGATCCGCAGCGGTCGATATGGCCGATACTACCGGTGCACCGACTCCGAATGCGGAGCGACACAACCTGTTTCGACCGGCGTCGCGTGCCCGTCCTGTGGCGAGGGCACTCTGGTTGAGAAGTACTCGTCAAAGCGCCGCAGAACCTTCTACAGCTGCAACCGCTATCCGGATTGTCGCTATGCGGTGAGCGATCGCCCGGTCAAGGTCTGCCCGGTGTGTGAGAGTGGCGTCTTGGTCGAGCGCGGCGAGGATCTCGTCTGCACTGCGAAGGGGTGCGGTCACCGTGAGTCGTCCAGTGGCGTGGCAGAAGAAGAAACGAGCGAGGCAGGCGATTAGGCCGCTTCGGAGAGAAGCTTGAACCACTCCAGGCGCTTCTTCAAATCCGAATCCTGGAGCTTGGCGAGCGCCTCCTTCTGGATCTGACGGACACGTTCTCGGCTGATGCTGAATACCAGGCCGACTTCGTCAAGCGTCTTCGGCTGGTAGTCGTTCAGTCCGTAGCGCAACTCGAGAATCCGCTTCTCGCGATCCGTGAGGCGCTCCTCGAGTGCTCGCTCCAGCTCCTGAACGAGAAGGTGTTCGAACGTCTCACGCTCCGGCGACTCGACGGTCGCGTCCTCGATGAAATCACCGAGGACCGATCCGTCATCATCGTATCCGATGGGCATGTCGAGCGAGGTCATGCTCTGCGCCGTCTTCTTCGCCTTGATGATGTTTTCGACGGTCGTCTCCAGCGCCTTTGCGAGCTTCTCGGGTGTCGGAAGCTCTCCGGTCTCCTTCAGCGAGTTGCGCTCGACCTGATAAATCTTGCGGATCAGCTCGTTGATGTGAGTTGGGACACGGATCGTCCTCGACCGATTGGTGATCGCACGGAGGATCGCCTGTCGGATCCACCACGTCGCGTAGGTCGAGAACTTGTAGCCCTTCGTGTAATCGAACTTCTCAATCGCCTTCATGAGACCGAGGTTCCCCTCTTGGATCAGGTCGAGGAACGGAAGACCGCAACCACGATACTTCTTGGCGACGGAAACAACCAGACGGAGGTTTGCTTCGGCGAGTTCTTCCTTGGCGCGCTTGTCACCGGCTTCGATGCGTTTCGCCAGGCGAACCTCGTCCTCGCGTGTGAGGAGCGGGACGCGGCTGATCTCGCCGAAGTACGTCCGGATCGGGTTGTCCGAACGTGACGAACGCTGGATCTCCGCGCGGTCCTTCGCGGGAGCGGTACTCAGGTTCTTGCTCAGGTTCAGCGTTGCCTTAGGCTCTTTCATCCCGTCCTCCCAGCGAATCGAGACAGAATCGGACGACCCCTCGGGCCCTCCGATTCGCGTACGGATGCGTGTCTCTGTCGCTGTTTCCTCAATATCCTCGCTCGGTTCCGGTCGAGTATAGCACAACTCCGAAGGGAAGTGAAGGGGCAGATGCCGGGGTGCCAACGGGTTTCTATCGACGCGGGAGGAAAGCTATGAGTGCAGCGACGCCGAGTCCGACGAGCAGCCAGATGTACTCCCCATCGTATCTCGGTGCTTCCGGGCGCGCCCGCCCAAATCCGACGTCAATGCCGAGCGCGATCTCGGGAGAGAGAACCCACGAGACAGGAATCGCCTCGAGGGAGCGAAACTGAAGGAAGACAGCAACCGCGTCGATCAGCCAGATCTGATAGCCGGTCCTCAGGCCGAGCATTGGTTTGAGGGACCATGCGCTTCCCACGCGCCGCCACTGCATCGAAAGGCCTCCGCCGACATAGAGGGCGGTCGGACCGAGCCATCCCTTGACGAGGAGCGATGCGCCTCCCTCGAATTGATTGGGGAAGAGGGCGGGGTACGTCCCTGCCTCGAGGAAGAGGGTGACGTTCGAGGTCAGGAGCGCTTCGTATGAAACGAACGAGAAGGACGAGGACCAGTCGACGGGGAGCGCATACGGGACACTGACGCCGAAACCGATCGTGGCCGGCGCCTGAGGAAGGTCGGCCGCGGCCGCGCACAACGGCAACGAAGCGATGAAGATGCCAATCGCAAGAAGCCTGCTGCGGATCATCGGGTTGCTGTCCCCCTTCCTGTGTCGAATGGTAGACCCTGGGGGGATGGGCCGCGCAGGTCGTGCGACCCGAAACGAAGGGAGCCGTGTCCGCCGGGCGAACGGCGTCGATTGCTCATCCCGTTGCGCCGCAGTTCGATTGGGGTACCCTTTCGCCCGAGAGGAGCCGACTTCCTGTGATCCGAGTCCGTGAACTGGTAGCAGACGACTACGATTGCGTGGTCGAGCTGTGGAACGATGCCGGACTCGACCACAGGCCTTCCGGCAGAGACCGACGTCCTGCTATCGAGCGTGAGATGGCCGGACCGTCCTCCGTCTTCCTCGCAGCCGAGGAGGATGGACACATCGTCGGGGTTGTTCTCGGTACCCATGACGGCCGGAAAGGCTGGATCAACCGACTGGCCGTCTCACCGCGTGACCGGCACCGAGGAATCGGGAAACTGCTGGTCGAAGCGGTGGAGGAACGGCTCGATGCGCTCGGCATCGGGATCGTCACGTGCCTGATCGAAGAGTGGAACGCGGAGTCGATCAAGTTCTTCGAGGCGATTGGCTACGTCGAGCACCGGGAGTGCATCTACTACTCCAAGCGCATGCAGCCCGACATCTAGGCTCGCGACCCGGTTCGGCGGCTACTTCATCGGTCCGAGCGGGACGTTCGGCAGCGTCACGGTACCCGTGATCGGTGCTGAGCTGTTCCCGTGGTCGTCGCGGACGAGGAGACCCAGGTTGTACGTTCCCTCAAGTGGGTATCTAACTCGGATAGTCGGAGTCTGCACAAGCTTTGAGAACTCGAGGGGGGTGAGGATCGTGACGTTCTCGCCGAACGTCCACAAGTAGTCGACGATCGGGTCGCCGTCCGGGTCGGACGAGATCGAGGCGTCCAGCTTGACGACCATCGGATCTCCCGGCTCGACGTCGTAAGTGACAACGAACGCTGCGACCGGGTCTCGATTCTGGAGCAAGTCACATCCACCGACGATCGCCGTGCACAGGAGTGCGACGAAAACGAGGAACCCTCGCGTACGGAGCATGGCGGCCTCCTTCACTCGACAGCATAAGCCGTTCGGCTTCCGCTGTCGAATCGTACGCGGCCCGTGTAGCTGGGCGTGATCAGGAGCGGCAGGAGCGGGGAGCCTTCGTAACCGTGTCTCTCGCTGACACGAAGAGGCTAGCGCTGCCGGGTTGCGCTTCCTGGTGAAGCTGCGAATTGGTTCAGGCTAGCGCAGAGCGAAGGGCTCTCGCCACCAAGCTGCCGACGACGGAGCGGCGATAGTCGGCCGACGCGCGGACGTCGCTGATCGGCGAGACCGAGTCCTTTGCGAGCTGCGCCGTGGCGCGAAGCGTCTCTTCGCCGAGAATCGCGCCACGTAGGGCTTCCTCCACTTGGCGAAGGCGTAGGGGGACCGGAGCCACCGACCCGGCGGCGAAACGCGCCTCGAGGACGCGCTTCCCCTTGAGGCGAATCAGCCCTCCGACGGAGGCGATCGCGATCGTCAGCGCGCGACGCTTGCCGACCTTGTGAAAGAACGGGGCGAATGGCTCTTGCGGAGTAGGAACGCGTACGGCACGAACGAATTCGCCCGGCTCGAGGTCCGTCTTTCCCGGGCCGAGGAGGAACCGCTCGACCGGCAGAACGCGCTGTCGCTCTCGCCCGACCAGAACGACCTCAGCGTCGTACAAGAGAAGAGGCACCGCGCTGTCGGCGGCCGGGGACGCGTTGACGAGGTTGCCGCCGAGCGTCCCGCGGGTTCGAATCTGAACCGATCCGAGAACGCGGAGGACCGCCGTAAGAAGGGGCAGGCGGTCACGAAGAACTGGGGACGCGAGGAGATCCTCCTCGGGTGTCGTCGCGCCGATCTCGATGACGCCGTCGGCCTCGACGACGCCCTGAAGGCTCGCAACGCCGGAGACGTCGATCAGGAGCGTCGGTGCGGCCAGACCGCTTCGCATCTTGACGATCAGGTCGGTTCCGCCGGCAAGGAGGCGGGCGCCGTCTTCCTGAAGCCCATCAAGGATCTCGGAGACGGTCTCTACGCGGACGTAGCGCACTGCGCCCTCCCTTCGATCTCTGCAAGGTCCTCCGGCCGATCGAGATCGAGGAGCGATCCCGGATCATCGACCGGGACGAGAGTGAGGGAGCCCCGCCGCGTGGCAATGTAGTCGCGGGCGCCCTTGTCGCCTTGGAGGACGGGGGTGAGTTCGTCGAAGCACGCGTGCGAGAAGTAGACGGGGAAACCTCGTCGGCCGTTGTGTGTCGGTGCGGCGATCTTGGCCCCGGCCGCTCCGGCATCGAGGACCGATCGGATCGTGTCCGCGCGTACGGCGGGCATATCGACGTGCAAGACAAGCGTTCCGATTGCCGTTGGGCCAACCATCTGGAGACCGAGACGCAGGGACGACGAGAGCCCGCGGCCGGGCTCCGGATTCACGACGATCCGGCATCCGTCGAGGTCGACGCCCGAGAGAACTCGATTCGCTTCGTGACCGAGGACGACGATCGGACGATCGATGCCGGCTTCCCGAAGCACCCCGATAACGACGGTGAGGGCCGGCTTCCCTTCGATCGGAATCAGGGGCTTGAGACGTCCCATTCGTGTGCCGAGGCCTGCGGCGAGGACGATCGCATCAATCATCCCTCACCGCCTTCTCGCGGGTCGCGCGGTGCGGATTCCGCGATGCGTTCTGCCGCGAGACGGATCGCCGCGACGATGCGATCGTAGCCGGTGCATCGACAGAGGTTCCCCTCGATTGCGGTGCGGATCTCGTCGTCGCTCGGGTGCGGGGTCTTCTCGAGGAGGGCGTACGTGGACATGATGAACCCGGGCGTGCAGAACCCGCACTGAACGCCGCCGGCATCGACGAACGCTTGCTGGATCGGATGGAGGCGGTCGTTATCGGCGATCCCCTCGATCGTCGTCACGCTCTTCCCGTCGACGGAAGGGGCAAGGATCAGGCACGAGTTCACCGGCCGACCGTCGACGAGGACCGTGCACGCGCCGCACTCCCCTTCGCCGCACCCTTCCTTGGTTCCGGTGAGCGCGAGGGTTTCGCGGAGCAGGTCGAGAAGCCGCGCCTCGGCATCGGCCTCGCACTCGACACCTCGCCCGTTGACCGTCAATCGGATCTTCATAAGTGTTTCTCGATCTCCTTCAGCGACGGGGCGATCGGGATCGGGTTCCCGACGGCCCGCCGTGCACTGACGACGTCCTTGAGCCCGTTTCCGGAGACGACGATTGCGGCGCTCGCTCCATCGAGTTTCCCCGCGGCCGCGAGCTTCCGCAGTCCGGCGAACGACGCCGCGCCGGCTGGCTCGGCGAAGACGCCGGTGCGCCGTGCAAGTGTGATGATGGCGTCGAGGATCTCGTCATCGCCAACCGTGACGAACTCCCCGCCGTTGGCGTGCACGTACCGGACGGCCTTGACGATGTCGCGCGGCGCACCGACGCAGATGCTGTCGGCGACCGTCTCAGCTTCGATGTCGTCGATGGGGACGGTCCCACCGTCAAACCGCTCGAACGCGGCCGCAATCGGCGCAGCCCCCTCGGCCTGGACGCCGATGACGCGCGGAACGCGCTCGATCAGTCCGATCTGGCGGAGCTCGTCGAATCCCTTGCAGAGGCCGCTGATCACCGATCCGTCACCGACGCTGACGAGGATGACGTCCGGAGGATCCCAATCGAGTTGTTCGGCGAGCTCAAAAGCGCCGGTCTTCTTCCCTTCGACGAGATACGGGTTGATCGCGGCCGAGCGGTTGTACCAGCCGAACGCTTCGGCCGCTTCCACGGCCAGGTCGTAGGCAACGTCGTAGGATCCGTTGACGAGGAAGACCTTTGCGCCGTAGATCAGGAGCTGAGCGACCTTCGCCTCTGGGGCACGCTGCGGGACGAAGATGATTGCCTCAAGATCAGTCGCCGCGGCGAACCCGGCGAGCGAACTGGCGGCATTGCCGGTCGAGGCGCAGGTGACGACTGGCCTACTCATCTCCTGTGCCTTGATGACGACGATCGAACTGGCACGATCCTTGTAGGATGCGGTCGGGTTTTGACCGTCGTCCTTGACGTAGAGCTTGCCCAGGCCGAGTTCCCCTGCGAAATCGTCGAAGGTGTAGGTCGGCGTCCATCCGACGCGGAGCGGCTGGATGAACCGCTCGTCGGCGACCGGAAGGAGGGGGAGATAGCGCCACATCGAGGTTCGACCGGACGCCTCGAACGAGCCGCGATCGATGGAGTATCTGAGTGCGGCGTAGTCGTAGAGAACCTCGAGAGTTCCGCGCCGAGGTCCGCAGTGCGGGCACGCGTAGTCAAGCGCATTTGGGCCGTACTCCGTCTCACACGAAATGCAGCGGAGGGCCGTCGGTGCGCCCATTAGCTTCGGCCTCCTCGGGGGGCGCCGTCTCCTGAGAGAGAGGCGGAGGCGGCCACGAGCTGGGGCGCGCTCGATCGAATTCCCTCGTAGAGGACGATCATCTCGATTGCCAGTCGAAGGGAGACGATCCCTTCGAGTGGGGCGTCGCACGATGTGTTCTCGATCGACGCGTCCTCGTCCAGCGTCACGTGGATTAGGCCGAAATCAAATCTGTACCCGCTCGTGATCCTCGTCAGGACGGCCTCACGACCGTCCTCGCGACGCCGTAAGGCGTCGGCCTCAATGTAGAATGCGGGCTCGGAGTCCGCCTCGAAGTCCTCGCGATGGAGGAAGAGACGAGGCTTGTCGCGGAAAGGCTCTCCCGGATGGACGCAGAACGTTGTGCAGTTCCCGCACGCGTTGCAGAAGTCCTCGACGTGAACGATCTGGCGGGCCTGGCTGATCGTGATGCGCTCCTCGCCGGCGCTCGCGAGGCCGTCGTCTTCGTACTGCAGGAGCGGAACGGCGGCGTCGATGGGTCGAACGGCGATCGTCACGTTAGCCCGGTTCGGGCAAACGTCGACGCACTTGCCGCAAGTCGCCGAGCACTGCAAGCAGCGTTCGGCCTCCGCGCGGGCCGTCTCCCGATCGTAGGTTGGCTCAACGAGATCGAAGCCGGCTCGTTTCCGAACGGGGAGGGCGTCCGTCGGTGTCTGAAAAGACTTGCGTGTTCGGGCGTGCATTACATGGTCGAGGTCGGAGTCCGCCGGATCCTGGCGCCTCCATGGAACGGTGCGGAATGGGACGTCCAGCTCGTCGCAGATGGCCTCCGCCGCGCGCCGTCCGTCGGCGCAGGCGGCGATGATGGTTTCCGGCCCGCGCGTGACGTCTCCGCCGGCATAGATCGGCCGGCCTGCAGCGCGCCCCGTCATCTCGTCGACAACGACTCTTCCGCCCGATTGAAGGTTCACGCGGCTTTCGCCAAGGAATCCCAGTTCGGATTGCTGACCCGTGGCGAGAATCACGGCGGTTGCTTCGACCGTGAACTCACTTCCAGGGACCGGCGCCGGGCGGCGGCGGCCGTCCGGATCGAGCTCTCCGGGCTCGTTCCGGATGCACTCGACGCCCGCGACACGATCGTCCGACGAAACGATGCGGAGTGGCGAAACGAGTTCGGTCAGTCGGTTCCCCTCGTCCAGCAAGTCGGCGATTTCCTCCGGCTCCGCAGGCATCTCGGCACGGGCGCGGCGGTAGAGGACGGCCGACGGGCGGCCGGTCAGCCGTTGCGCGGTGCGCGCAGCGTCCATCGCCGTGTTCCCTCCGCCGATCACGACGACCGCTCCTCCGAGGTCCGGCGCGTTCCCTCGGGCGACCCGATCGAGGAACTCGATTGCACCGAGCACACCGGTGGCGTCGACGCCGTCGATCGCAAGACGCGCGTCCTCGGCGCACCCACAGGCAACGTAGACCGCATCGAAACCGGCGTCGAGAAGAAGCTCGGGCGGCTCCGTTACCGGAGAGTCGACTTCGATCACGACGCCGAGCGAGCGGATTCGATCGATGTCCGCGTCGACGATGTCGCTCGGCAGGCGGAACTCCGGTGCGATCGACAGCATCCCGCCGGGACGCACGTTCTTCTCGTAGATCGTCACGTCGATTCCTGAGAGCGCGAGGAAGTATCCCGCGGCGAGCCCGGATGGACCGCTTCCGATGACGGCGACCCGGTGGCCGGTCTTCCCTGCGGGAGAGACGGAGACCCTCCCGTGTTCGGCGGCGAACCGTTTCAGTTTTCGGATCGCGACCGGCTCGTCGTAGTTGTTTCTTGTGCATCGGGTCTGGCAGAGGTTCGTGCACACGTAGCCCGTGACGCTGGGAAGCGGGTTGCGACTGAGGATGATGGCCAGGGCGCGATCTGCGTCTCCGTGAGCGATCGCCCAGGCGTACTCGGGGACGTCCTGGTGGATCGCGCACTGCTCCACGCACGGCGGTTCGATGCAATCGAACGCCTCAAGAGGCTTCGACGTCTTCGGCAGGCCGTGAGGGAAGAAGGCCTTCCTGTATCGCGGAGCGGCGAGCGCCTCCGCGGCGGTCTTGCCGAGGCGTTCGCGTCGACTCCCGGCGAACGCATCGAGGGTCGAGGCTCCGGTTTCCGCCATCGCGCGCTCGATCTCCTCCACGAAGTGGCCGAGTCGGCCGTAGCCGCCCGGTTTCAGGAGATCCGATGCGACCGTGATCGGTAGAGCGCCGGAGGCGAGGAGATCGGCGGCGTTCAGCGCATCGGCGCCGGCGGAGTATGACACGTTGAGGCCTCCATCGAATTCGTCGATCAAGCGGTCGAACAGGGCGATGGTGACGGGGAACAGAGCGCGGCCGGACATGTACATCTCGTCTCCGGGCAGGACGTCCCGATGGTTCGCCATCGCCAGGGTGTTCGACAGCTTGACCGCGAGCGTGAGATCCCGGTCGGCGGCGAGCGACTGAAGAGAGCGGATCAGCTCGATCGCGCGGTCGAACTTCAGGTCGTGCTCGAACACCGCGTCCGGGATGTCGATCTCCGAGTAGCCGAGCGCGTCGTGAAGAATCGATAGGACGGTCTCCTTGCCGAGGAGGGTCGGATTCAGCTTGACCGTCGTGTGCAGTCCGCGCTCTTCCAGGAGATACCGCGCGATCTTCTCGATCTCGTCAGGGGGGCATCCGTGCATCGTCGACAGGGTCACGCTGTTGGCGATTCGGTCGGGGATCTCCACGTCGGCGAACGCCGAGTGGCTGCCGAGCATCTCTCGGATCTCCGCCAGTTCGTCGGCGGCGTTCTCAAGCGAATCCATGAAGGTCTGCATCGGTGCGGAGAGGATTCCTTCGAGGTTGTACCCGACGCTCATGTTGAAGATGGAGCCGAACGGGACGCGCCCCTCAAGGCCGAGGAGCCTCCGCAAGACGTGCACGAGGGCCCACGCCTTCACGTATTCGTTCACCGACTGTGCCAGCCGGAGTTCCTGCGACCACTCAACGTTGTAGCCTTCGTCCTCCATATCGATGCACGGGCGCGGGATCTCCAGTTCGTCCATAACCTGGACCGTCTTCAGCTCGATGAAGCGACCGCCGCAGATCCATGCGCTGAGGATGTTCTGCGCCAGTTGCGTGTGCGGCCCGGCGGCCGGCCCGATCGGCGTTGTGAGACGTGATCCGTAGAGGGTCGTGGCGCAGGCTGGCTCCTCCGCGGGGAGAAAGAACTGGGGCTCCGGGATTCCGAACAGCGACCGGCTCTCCCGGTACTCGGTGAGGATCCAGTCGAGCATAACATCGAACGGAAGCGTGCGCATCAGGTCGGCCATTCGATCTCCTTCCTATTCGATTCGTCCCCAGAGGCGGCGGGCCGCCTCGCGCGCATGCGCATACTCGGCCGCCTCGTCGATCTCAGTAAAGGCTCCGTCACGAAGAATCGGCCTGCCGGCGACCAAGAGATCCGAGACGCGGAGGTTGTGGACAGCGACGCCGAACAGCAGGTGTCCGAGAACGTTCTCCGCGACGAGCGGCGTTGGCGGGGCGTAGTCGATGAGCGCGATGTCGGCGGGAAGCCCGGCTTCGATTCGGCCCATACGAACGCCAAGGAGGCGCTCGGCGATCGCGGGGTTGTTGACGAACAGCAGAGCGTTCTGCTGATCGAAGCTCCCGGCGAGCGGGTCGTGGCGAGAGTGTTTCTGGAGGATCCCCGCTGTGAACAGCTCGCCGAGCATGTTGGAGCCGAGTCCGTCGGTTCCGAGCCCGGTGAGAGTCCCCCTAGCGAGGTACCCATCGAGGTCGAACAGGCCGACGGCGTTGTTCATGTTCGAGCGGGGGTTATGAACGACGATCGAATCCCGTTCGCGCAGCAGATCCTTCTCCGCCTCGCTTAGGTGAAGGCAGTGCGCGAGCGTCGATTGCTTCCGAAGAAGCCCAAAACGATCGAGGCGCTCGATGACGCGGATGCCGTGCTCCCTTCCGCAAGACTCCTCGTCTTCCGGACCCTCGGCGACGTGAATGTGAACGCCGACGCCATCCGGTAGGCGGTCGGCGACCCTCGCGAGGGAGTCATCGGAGAGCGTGAACGACGCGTGAAGGCCGAACTGCGTGGCTGCCAGCGGGTCGTCTGCAGGGAGTTCGGCCAGGAATCGCACGTTCTCGTCGACACCCTGGTCACGCCGCTCCGGGCCGTCTCGGTCGGATAGCTCGTAGCTGAAGACACCGCGGAGACCGACCTGCCCGCAGACGATGCCGCGCATCGTGTCGAGGGATCCAGGAATCGCGTTCGGGCTCGCATGGTGATCGATCAGTGTCGTGACGCCGCATCGAGCCGCCTCCATCGCGCCAACCAGCGCGCTCGCACGGACGGAGACTGGGTCGAGCGCCTTGTCGAGACGCCACCAGAGCTGTTCGAGAATCTGCCCGAAGGTCGACGGCGCGAAGTCGGAAATGGCCATGCCGCGGGCGAGGCTGCTGTAGAGGTGCGTGTGTCCGTTGATCATTCCGGGGAGCGCGAGCTTCCCCTCTCCGTCGATGCGGTCCTCGATCGAGGTCGCATCGTAGGACGCACGCTCATCGGCGGTGAGAACGGCCGAGATTCGGTCGCCGTCGACAAGAACGGCCGCCTTCTCGTAGACGCTGGAACCACCATCCCAAACCGTGATCGGTTCGATGACCCGCCTCATGAATTCGCTCCTTCCACGCTTAAGATCCGTTGGACTTGAACGAGGCGATCTTGTAGGATAGCCCTTGTCGGACTGTCAGACAACTTTGCCGATCATCCGGTGTAGGCCGCGCAAATGCCCCCCGGAGAAAGTGTGAGAAGGCAATAGTTGCTGCTCGGGAACGAACGGAGGCAAGTCTGACGACGTCGAGGACCGAAGCATCAACGGCCGTCGTGGAGATGAAGGGGATCGTGAAGCGATTCCCCGGCGTCGTGGCCAATGACGGCATCGACCTTTCGATCGCCAAAGGCGAGATCCACTGCCTGCTCGGAGAGAACGGTGCCGGGAAAACGACGTTGATGCGGATCTTGTACGGGCTGTACGGAGCCGACGAGGGAGAGATCCTCCTCAGAGGTGTTCCCGCAAGAATCGCCTCGCCGAAGTCGGCGCTCGCCCACGGAATCGGAATGGTCCACCAGCACTTCCACCTCGTCCCGACCCTCTCTGTAGAGGAGAACGTGGTCCTCGGTCTGTCCGAAGGAACGGGCCCGTTCCTTCGTTTCCGCAGGACACGCGAAAGGATCGACCGGCTGGCCGGCGAGTATGGGCTCCAGGTCGATCCAGCCGCCAAGGTGTGGCAGCTGTCGGTCGGGCAGCAGCAGCGCGTAGAGATCCTCAAGGCCCTCTATCGCGACGCGGACATCCTGATCATGGATGAGCCGACGAGTGTCTTGACGCCGCAGGAGGTGAGTAGCCTGTTCGGGACCCTCCGAACCCTCGTCGATGACGGACTGACGATCATCTTCATCACCCACAAACTTGACGAGGTGATGGAAGTCAGCGACCGCGTCACGGTTCTCCGCAAGGGGAAGGTCATTGCGACCGTGGAGACTGCGGCGACGAGTAAGGCGGAACTTGCGACAATGATGGTGGGTCGCGAGGTCGTCTTCCGGATCGAGAAGAGACCGCCACGTCGCGGGGAGAAGGTGCTCGAGGCAACGGACCTGCACGCCGAGAACGACCGCGGGCTCCCAGCGCTCCGCGGTGTTTCGTTCGACCTCTTCGCCGGCGAGATCCTCGGCGTGGCAGGGGTCTCGGGGAACGGGCAGCACGAGTTGTCGGAAGTCCTGACCGGCCTTCGCAGGGCGCATCGAGGCTCGGCGATCCTGGAGACGAAGGATCTGGCGCGCTGCTCAGCGCGTGAGATTGCCGACCTCGGCGTGGCGCATGTTCCGACCGAACGGATCCGTATGGGGATGGTTCCGACGATGACGATTCGAGAGAACCTGATCCTCAAGAGGTATCGGACGCCGGAGTTCTGCCGATGGATCTTCCTCGACGACAAGGCGGCCCATCGCAACGCCTGCGACGCGATGCGGGACTACCAGATCTCGGCCCCTCACGACGGGACGGCGGCGAAGAACCTTTCGGGTGGGAACATCCAGCGACTCGTCCTCGCCAGGGAGCTCTGCGGGAGCCCGCGGTTCGTCGTCGCGGCGCATCCGACGTACGGTCTCGACGTCGGGGCAACGGAGCAGATCCGTCAGGTCCTCCTCGACCAGCGAGATCGTGGAGCCGGCATTCTGCTCATCTCGGAGGATCTCGATGAGATTATGCAGATGTCCGATCGGATCCTGGTCCTGTACGAGGGCGAGGTGATGGGGATCGTTCCTTGCGAGGAAGCCGACCTTGAAGAGATCGGTTTGATGATGGCTGGGTCCCGCAGACGGGAGGTGGCGGTGTGAAGCCTCCATCGTGGATCGGAGTCGAGCGGCGTCCGGCGCTTCCTCCTTGGCTCGTCTTCGCCATCTCGATGGGGGCGATCGTTTCGGCACTCATCGCTGCCGGGATCTTTTTCCAGGCCTACGGGGTTTCCCCGTTCCGTGCCTACGGCGACATCATCCGCGGCGCGCTGGGGAGCAAGCTCGGAATCACAGAGACGATCCGACGTGCGATCCCACTTCTCCTGATTGGTGTGGGGCTGACGGTGGCGTTTCGCGCGCTCTTCTGGAATATTGGTGCGGAGGGCCAGCTGCTCATGGGGGCGGTCACGGCGACGGGGATCGCCCTTTTCTCAGGCCTTCCGGGTCCGATGCTGCTGCCGGCGATGTTCGTCGGAGGATTCTTGGGCGGCGCTGCATGGGGGGTGATTCCGGCCGCGCTGAAGGCGAAGCTCGGCATCAACGACGTGATCACGACACTGATGTTGAACTACGTAGCGATCTATGTTGTCGACTGGCTGATCCATGGTCCATGGAAAGGAACAGCGATGCGCGGATTCGCCTACACCGATCCGTTCCCAGCAGCGGCGATCCTCCCGACGATTGCCGGCACCCGAGTGCACTGGCCGACGCTTCTGATCGGTCTCCTGGCAGCGGTCGTGTTTTTCATCCTCGTCCGACGGACGCGCGTCGGCTTCGAAATCCGGGTCGTCGGAGAGAATCCGCACGCGGCGCGTTTCTCCGGAATCAGCCAGGTGAAGATCACGATCTTGGCGATGCTGATCTCGGGCGGCCTGGCCGGGATGGCCGGTGTAGGAGAGGTTGCCGGAATTCATCATATGCTACTCGGTCCGGCGAACGTTGCGCTCGGGTACGGATACACTGCCATCATCGTGGCATGGCTGGCGAGGCGTAACCCGCTCGCCGTGATCCTGACGGCGTTCGTGTTTGCCGTGATCATGCGTGGCGGAGACGTGATCAAGGTGTCACTTGGACTTCCATTCCAGCTGGTCAACGTGTTCAACGGGCTGATCCTGTTCTTCCTCATCGGGAGTGAGATCCTGATGCGCTACAGGATCCGAATCGGACGGAGGACGACGGCATGAGCTGGGAGAGCTGGGTCATTGCGACGCTCAGTCGAACGCTCGCGTATGGAACGCCTCTCCTTCTGGCGACACTCGGAGAGATCTACGCGGAGCGCTCGGGGGTTCTCAATCTCGGCGTCGAAGGGATGATGATCATCGGTGCGTACGCGGCGTTCTCGGTGGCCTACGCGACCGGGAACCCGTGGCTAGGGATCGGGGCGGGGGCGATCGCCGGTGGAGCATTCTCCCTGATTCATGCGTTTGCCTGCATCACGCTTCGAGCCAATCAAGTGGTTTCCGGTCTGGCGCTGACGATGCTTGGTCTTGGTCTCTCGGGAGTCTTGGGAAGGGGCCTGGAGGGTTTCCCGCTCTTCTCGTCGTTGCGGGGAGTAACGGTTCCCGGGCTTCACCGCATCCCGATTCTCGGACCGATCCTGTTCGAGGGGCAGAACCTGCTCGTCTACATCGCCATTGTGCTCGCGGTGCTCTTGTGGTTCGTGCTGTACAAGACGCGAATTGGGATCAGCATCCGCGCGGTCGGGGAGGACCCGGCGACCGCCGACTCCCTCGGCGTCCACGTGGCGCGGGTCCGGTATCTCTGCGTCCTGGTCGGCGGGGTCCTTGCCGGCGTGGCAGGCGGGTATCTCTCGGTCGCGTACCGCCCGGCATGGACGGAGGGAATGACGGCGGGGATGGGGTGGATTGTGATCGCACTGACGATCTTCGCGTTCTGGAATCCGCTCCTCGGCCTGTTCGGAGCCTACTTCTTCGCGGCGCTGTTCCACCTATCGTTCCGGCTTCAAGCGTGGCTCGCGCCGGAGCTGTTGAAGATGATGCCCTACGCACTGGCGATCGTCGTGTTGATCCTCGTATCGAGAGGAACACTGCAGAAGCGAATGGGGGCCCCCTCGGCGCTCACGATTCCGTACACGAGAGGGGAAGACTAGTCTGGAAGGAGGTGGCGCGGTTCGAGATACGATGAAACAGAAAAGGATGTACCCCAAACCACGTACCAAGGAGGTCAAAGTGTTGAAACGCAGTGTGCTGATGCTCAGCGTGCTCGCATTGGTCATCGCCGGAGGCTTGGCGATGGTCGCGGCGGAGTACGTGCCTGGAACACCGCTCAAAGTTGGGTTTGTCTACGTCGGGCCGATCGGAGATCTTGGTTGGACCAACGCTCATGACAAGGCCCGTTTGATCGCCGAGGCGACGTTCCCGTGGCTGGAGACCGTCTACGTGGAAAGCGTTGCCGAAGGACAAGAGGGACCGGTGATTGACGACATGATTCAGCAGCTCGGGTGCGATGTAATCCTCACCACGAGCTTCGGATTCATGGACGGAACGCTCGCGGCGGCGCTGCGCCATCCGGACGTGATCTTCGGCCACTGCTCCGGGTTCAAACGGGCGCCGAACATGATGAACTACATGGCAGACTTCTATCAGATCTACTACCTGAACGGTCTGATGGCCGGGGCGCTCACGAAGACCGGGAAGGTTGCCTACGTCGGCGCGTTCCCGATTCCTGAGGTGAAGCGTCACATGGGCGCCTACGCGGTGGGGGTTCGGGAGATCCTCCCGGACGCGGAAATTCACGCCAGCTGGATCTACGAGTGGTTCAGCCCGACCGCTGCCAAGGAGGCGACGGAGGCACTGATTGCCGCCGGGTGCGACGTCTTCGCGTTCACCGAGGATTCGCCCACGGTCTGCCAGGTCGCAGCGGAAAGCGGACTGCCGTCGTTCGGGCACTACTCCCCGATGTACGCTTTCAGCCCAGACTACATCGTCTCCGGTCAGATCGCCCATTGGGAGGCCATCTACCTCGACTTCTTCGCCAAGATCTACGCCGGGGTATTCACGGCGCAGAACATCCAGGATTTGGACTACTGGTGGCTGCTCCAGGAGAAGGCCGTCGAGATCGGCGCCGACCCGGGGATGTTCATCAACCCGGTCTTCGAGGACGCCCTCAAGGCTGTCATGCATGAGGACCCAATCCTTGGGACGATCAGCGTCTACGATCTGGTGATGGCCAGATACGCACAGATGGCTGATCCGTCGATGGTGTACGATCCCTTCAACGGGCCGATCTACGACCGTTTGGGGACCTTGCGAGTGCCGGAAGGCCTGAGGTTGTCGGTCTTTGAACTGACGACGATGGAGTGGGCAGTTGACGGAATCGTCGGCCCATGGCCGGGTGAGCCCGAGTAGGATCAATCCTTGTGGAGCGGTCGGCGTACGTCGGCCGCTCCATCTTCACGCTGTTTCTCCGGTTGGACGGACTTCCCGATCCTGTCATAATCGTGCGTGGAAAGGAGGGGCCGTGGCGCTGCATCAGATTCAGTCAATGATCCGGCCGTCCACCCTCAAGGAGGCCTGGAAGGCGAAGGCGGAGCAGTGTGAGTCGGCTCGCTTTCTGGGAGGCGGCATCGATGTCGTGCTCTACACTCCGTCTTCGGTGACGACACTGATCGACCTGGCGGGGCTCGGCCTCTCGGACGTGCGAGAAGATGTCTCGGGCCTGATGATCGGCGGGACGACGACAATGACTGAGGCGATCGAATCGGCGGCCGTCAAGGCGTACGCGGGCGCATTCCTGATCCGGGTGCTGAAGGAGGTCGCTTCACCTCTGCAGAGGAACGCGGCGACGTTCGGCGGAACGTTGGGAAGCGCACATCCGTGGTCCGACGTGATTCCTGCACTCCTCGTCCTCGACGCGGAACTCGACGTCTACGATGGATCGGACAGAGCGATCGGGCTCGAGGCCTACCTCGAGGGGCGCGGAAACGATGTCGCTCCGATTATCTGCGCAATCCGACTACCGGGAGAGTTGCGACCTGCGAGAGGCGCGTTCGCCACGTTCACGCGGACGGCGTTCGACGTGGGGCTGCTGAACGTTGCCTGCGTCGGCTCGATCGACGGGGGCGCGTGGAAGGACGTGCGGATTGCCGTTGGCGGAACGCCCGGCTTGGCGGCACGCTTGCGCGGCGTGGAAAAGGGACTCGTGGGATCGGCGGCGGACGATGCGCTGATCGAAGAAGCCTCGGCAGCGGCCGCAGACGCCATCGACGCGCGGGACGACTTACGGGCGTCTGGCGAGTATCGAAGAATCCTGGCTCGGACCCTCGTGGGGCGGTGTCTCGCGGAAATCTCCGAGGGGAGTACGGGATGACGATTATGCTTCGGATCAACGGCGTCTCTCGAACCGTCGACGTCGCGGCTGGAGAGACGTTGCTCGAGGTCCTACGTCGCGAAGGCTTCGTGGGAGTTAAGTGCGGCTGCGGAACTGGGGACTGTGGCGCGTGCGCCGTCCTGTTGAACGGCCGGGCGGTCAACTCATGCCTGACGCTTGCCGGCAAGGTGGATGGGGCGGAGATCCTCACTGTCGAGGGTCTGGCGTCGGTCGAGCGGCTTCACCCGCTGCAGGAAGCGTTCCTCGACGAAGGGGCGGTGCAATGCGGCTATTGCACGCCGGGTATGCTGATGAGTGGAATCGACCTTCTGACCCGAAACCCGAATCCGAGTGAGGACGAGATCCGCGAAGCGATCTCGGGAAACCTCTGTCGCTGCACAGGCTATGTCAAACAGGTTCGGGCGATCCAGAGTGCGGCAGAGCGGATGAGGAGCGGTGGCGATGACTGCGCGACCTGACCGCGAATTCGAGGTTGTCGGGAAGAACGAACGCAAGGTCGACGGGACCGGTTTGGTGGCCGGACGCCGGAAGTTCGTGGCCGACCTTCATTTGCCGAACACGCTCCACGTCAAGATTCTCGGAAGCCCGCACGCGCACGCGAGGATCACGTCGATCGATACGTCGGATGCGGAGGCGATTCCGGGCGTGGCCTGCGTGTTGTCGCACGAGAACACACCGTCGACGCGGCACACGACGGCCGGGCAGGGATATCCGGAACCGTCCCCCTACGATGCGCGCATGTTCGACACGAAGGTGAGATTCGTCGGGGATCGCGTCGCCGCCGTCGCTGCTGAGTCTGAGATGATCGCCTCCGAGGCACTGAAGGCAATCCGGGTTGAGTACGAGGAGCTCCCGGCCGTTCTGTCGATCGACGCGGCGCTTCAAGAAGGGGCGCCGGTCGTCCATGACGAGGCCGATTCGACCGGGATCTACGACGCGGCGCGGAACATCGTTGCCGATGTCGACATCGACGTGGGGGATGTCGAGAAAGGCTTCGAGGAGTCGACCGTTGTCGTCGAAACGACCTGTGAGACCCAGTATGCGCAGCACACGCCGATTGAACCCCACGTCGTGCTTGCGTACCTTGACTCCGACGAGCGGATTGTGGTTCGGACCAGTACGCAGGTCCCGTTTCACGTACGTCGAATCCTGGCCTATACGCTCGGGATTCCGATGCATCAGATTCGGGTGATCAAACCCAGGGTCGGCGGGGGGTTCGGGACGAAACAGGAGGTCCTCCTCGAAGATGTTGCTGCCCTGGTCACGCTTCGGACCGGGCGAGCGGCTCTTCTTGAGCTGACGCGGGCAGAGGAGTTCATTGCTGCGAGGACGCGGCACCCGATGCGCGTTCGCGTCAAGCTGGGAGCGAAGGCGGACGGGAGCCTCCACGCGATCGAGATGGAAGGGCTCTCGAATACCGGAGCCTACGGCGCGCACGGACTAACGGTCCTCGCCAACACCGGCTCGAAGACGCTGCCGCTCTACAACAAGGCGGAGAACGCCCACTTCTTCGGCCAGGCGGTCTACACGAACCTTCCTGTCCCGGGAGCCTACCGGGGATACGGTGCAACCCAGGGGTACTTCCCGCTGGAGACGGCGATGGACGAGCTGGCCGAGAAGCTCTCGATCGACCCGGTTGAGCTCCGGCGTCTCAATCACATCCGTCTCGGGGAGACGTCACCCATCTTCGAGAAGCTCGGTGAGGGACGCGAAGGGGTCTCTCAGACGGTGAAAAGCTGCGAACTTGCACGGTGCATCGAGATCGGCGCCGAGCGGATCGGATGGACAGAGAAGCGCGGGAAGCAATCGAAGGATGGCCCTTGGGTGCACGGCGTCGGCATGTCGATCATGATGCAGGGGTCCGGGATTCCCGAGATTGACATGGCCGCGGCGACGATCAAGATGAACGAAGATGGCTCGTTCAATCTCCTGATCGGTGCAACCGACATCGGAACGGGATCCGATACGATCCTCGCGCAGATGGCAGCGGAGGTTCTCGGTGTGCCGTTGTCGAAGATGGTCGTGACCTCGTCGGACACCGATACCACGCCGTTCGACGTCGGCGCCTACGCGTCATCGACGACCTACGTTTCCGGCACGGCGGTCGTAAGGGCGGCCGAAAAGGTGAGAGCCCAGATCCTTGCTGTCGCGGCGCCGCTTCTTGAAAGCCCGGCAGAGGGGCTCTTCCTGAGGGAGGAGGCAGTGGTAGCGGCGAATGGGAGCCGGGTCGGGCTCGACCGGGTCTGCCAGCGGGCGATGTACGAATCGGACCAGTTCCAGATTGCGGCGACGGCGTCCTTTGTGCCGTCGGAGTCTCCGCCGCCATTCCTCGCGAACTTCGCCGAGGTCGCCGTCGACACCGAGACGGGACGGGTGAACGTCCTTCACTACGTCGCCGCCGTCGACTGCGGAGTGGCGATTCATCCGAAACTCGCGGAGGGACAGCTGGAAGGCTCGATCGTCAACGGACTCGGCTATGCGCTGACCGAGGAGATGATCACCAGCTCGCGCGGCCGGGTGCGGAACCCGTCGTTGTTCGACTACAAGATCCCGGGAGCGCTCGATCTCCCCAAGCTGGAGGTCGTGCTCGTCGATTCGTACGAGCCGACCGGGCCGATGGGTGCGAAGTCGGTCGGGGAGATTGGGATCAACGGGCCGATTCCGACGATAGCGAACGCGATCTACGATGCTGTCGGAGTCCGCCTGAGGAAGACTCCCTTCACCCCGGAGCGGGTCCTTGCCGCCATGCGTGCGTCATGAATTGGAACTGCACGGGGCCGAGCGGTACGTGGACGGCGCGATTCACTTGGCTTGCGGGCGAACGTGACCGATCTCCCGTGTTGAACAGGACGTGACCGATCCGCCGGTTCCCGGGGGATCCTGAAAGGAGCACAATGTGAAGGTGTTGGTGGTGACGAGCAGCCCGAATACGGAGGGCCTGACCGCCGCCTGTGGCGAATCGGCGCGGCAAGGCGTCGTTGATGGACGAAGCCCCGCGCGAGTGGTCAACCTGAACGATTTCAAGATCGAGCGTTGCGCAATCTGTGAGAATGGCTGGGGGCCGTGCCTGCGTGAACATCGCTGTCGGCTGGACGACGACTTCGCCGAACTGAAGACGATGTTCGAGCAGGCGGAGGGTTGCGTGTGGGTGTCGCCGGTCTACTTCGGGGAGCCGAGTGAGGCGTTCAAGGCGTTCTTCGATCGGCTGCGTCGGTGTGAGGCGACCAAGTCTGCGTCGGAGGCCAGCGTGCTGTCCGAAAAGCCTGTCGTCTGCATCGCTGCGGCAGGTGGGTCGGGGAACGGAGCCGTCCTTTGCCTGTCGCAGATGGAGCGACTTGTCAAACAACTGAAGGCCTCTGCGTTCGACTACATCGCGATTACACAGAAGACTCGCGAGTATCAGCTGGAGACGATTCACGATGCGCTCGTGGCGATGTGCACGGCGAGGCCGGAAGGTGCCGACGGGATGTCGTTGTCAGCACGGCGGAGGCGGAAACCGCCGAGGCGACGGGGAAGACGCCCCGCCCGGAGCAAGCCGAGCGACAACTAGCTAGACAGCAGCTCCGGATTGAGACGGGTTCATGCTGCCTGCCCGGCCGTGTCCGACCGGGCAGGCCTACCGCGTTCAGAGTCGGTAGATACGTGAGTACTTCTCCGTGACGTACCGGACGAAGTGTGACGCGTCGAACGGGTCTCCGGTGATCCTCTCGATCAGCTCCTTCGGTTCGTAGGCGGCGCCATGCTGGTGTACGTTCTTCCGCAGCCACGACAGGAGACGGCCGAATTCGCCTGAGCGAATGAGCTCGTCGAGGTTCGGGACGTCCTTCCGGAGTGTGGTGAGCATCTGCGCTGCGTAGAGGTTCCCGAGCATGTAGGACGGGAAGTAGCCGAAAGCGCCCATCGACCAATGAACGTCCTGGAGGACGCCGAGTGCGTCGTTCGGCGGCGTGACACCGAGGTAGCGCTCCATGCCGTCGTTCCAGAGGCGCGGCAGATCGGAGACCGCGATCGACCCGTCGATCAGGCCGGCTTCGATTTCGAATCGAAGCATGATGTGGAAGTTGTAGGTGACCTCGTCGGCCTCTACGCGGATCAAAGAGGGCTCCACAATGTTGGCCGCGCCGTGCAGCGTCTCCGGGCGCACCTGCGCGAACTGCGGGAAATGCTCGGCGAGGATGGGCTGGAAGAACGTCCAGAAAGGGAGGCTTCGGCCGACCTGATTCTCGATCATCCGCGACTGTGATTCGTGGATTCCATTCGAGGAGCCGTTCGCAAGTCCGAGGGCGAAGAGATCGTCACCCATTCCCTGGTTGTAGAGCGCGTGTCCACCTTCGTGGAGTGCGGCAAAGAAGCCCGGGCCGAGGTGCAGATCGGCGTAGCGGTTCGTCACCCGGACGTCTCCGGGCCCGATCGTGGTTGTGAACGGGTGGGCAACGTCGTCGAGCGCACCAGCGTCGAAGTCGTAGCCAATGGTCTCGAGGGCGCGGCGAGCCAGCCTGCGCTGCGTCTCGAGTTCGAAGGTTCCCTCGAGAGCGGATGCGTCTGGCCTGGTTCCTTCCTTCATCAGCCGAGCGAGGAACGGGACGAGCTGCTCGCGAAGCGGCTCGATGATCCGGCGGAGCTCCGCGCATGTCATCCCCGGCTCGAATCCCTCGAGTAGGGCGTCGTAAGGATGGTCATCGTATCCGTAGTACTCGGCGAGCCTCCGTGCGAAGCCGACCATTTTCTCCAGGTGGGGCTCGAAATCGCCGAAGTTCGAGGCCTCGCGTGCCTTGGCCCAGGCGGCCTGTGCGTTGGAACGCGCGACCGCAAACTCCTCGACGAACTCGGGTGGCACCGCCTTCTGCCTTCGGAAGTCCTTGCCGACGCGACGTACGCTTCCTCGCTCGAGGTCCGAAAGGTCATCGCGTCCTTCCAGCTCGTCGATGGCTGAACCGAGCTCGTCGCTGACCGACAACTCGAAGCGCATCTTGGTGAGCTTCCCGATAACCTGAGATCGGAACGCGACGCCCTTCTTCGGCATGTGCGTGTGCTGATCCCACCCGAGCAAGGAGAGAGCGGAACCGAGTTTCGCTATCTCAGTGAGATGGCTCTTGTACGCTGTGATGGTGTCCAACGGATCCCCTTTCGTTCCTGGCACTCGCTTCGCATTTGGCGAATTGCGGGGAGTGTACCGGCTGGGAAACGGGACTTCGAGACTACTCGAGGATCTGCTCGATTCGCTCGGCCGTCAGGCGCGTCGGGTGTCCGTTGAACTGCACGATCCCGTCCGGGTCGATGACCAGCGTGTGCGGGATGCCGGAGACGGCGTAGCGGCTGGCCAGCTGCGACGAGGCGGAGCGCGATTCCCACACGGCGATCATGCCGTCGAAACCGGTCTCCTCGAGATACGCTATGGCGTCTGCTTCGTTGCGATCAAGGCTGACGCCGATCATGACGACATCTCTGCTCGCAAGGCCTTGCCACAGCCGGTGTAGCTTCGGGAGCGTCAACCGGCAGGGGACGCACCAGCTCGCCCAGAAGTCGAGAATCACGACGCGGCCGCGGAATGCGGAGAGCGTGATCGGTTCGCCGCCGAACGAGAGGAGCGTGAAGTCAGGTGCGAGCTGCCCGGCTCGCGGACCGACGGCCACGACTTGCGGTTCGGATGGAGTGTCAGCGGAGATGGCCTCCGCCTGCGAGCGTGATCGAGGAACGGTCGTGAGGAGGATCGCCGCGGCGGAGCCTGCGACAACTACGAGACCGACGATCGCGTAGGCCCATCGGCGTCTGGACTGCGATCCTGCGTGACGGTCAGGCTTCCTGTCAGTCTCTCGGCGACCCATGATGTCGGGGCACCTTACGGGAGGAGATCGGACCGATCAAGGACACGAATCCGGAAGCTCTCGGGCATCCGTCCGAGGCGTCCGCTTGCGATCACATCCCTCGCGCGTATCCTGGCTTGTCCGAAGGAGGATCAGATGAGGAAGACCAGACACTGGATCGGCGGGATGGCCGGCGCCGTTGTCGTAGCAATCGTCGTGATCGTGCTATGGCCGGCTTCGGATCCGCTTGCCGGCGTGGACACCGTCGCCGTACGCGTCGGAGATTCGCCGACCGACCCGGGCCCTGTCGACTTCGAGAGCGAGCTGCGCGTCATCCTGGGGGACCGCGACATCCGCATCATCTCAGACGAAGCGTCCGCCGACGTGGTGCTGGAGCTGACCGATCTGACCGTCAACCTGGGTGACGTGGAGATCTCTCTCACCGGTGGAGGATTCCGGGGGCGCGCGAGCGCGATTTGCACGTTGCGCGACGTGCGGACCGGGAGGATGCACGTGATGGACTTCCATGTGCGTTTTGCCGAGACCGGCGTCCGGGCCGAACTCGTGGCGCGGAAGTTCTGGCATGTCTGGAAGAGGCGCCCGAGCGAGTGAGCCGGAAGACGATTGTGCATTGCCTCTTCCGGCGCGGTCGGATCACGGCGAACAGACGGCTTCTCCTCTTGGAGGCGATCGCCCTGGTCGTGCGTTGACGCGCAGTCCATGAGCGCGTCCGTTTGGGGTGGGATCAGCGCGACTACGGGCGCGGCTCGATCCGTTCGATCACCACGCGCCCAGTTCCCGGGCGAAGCACGATCCCGGCTGTGATGAGGGCGTCCTCGTAGTCGGGGGAGAGCAAGGCGTTCTCCGTCGCGACGTAGTCGGCGGGAGCGTCGGCCGAGCGCAGGTTCGCACGATCGATGCGGATGCCGACCCCTTCAGGCACGCGAAGGGTCAAATCGTCCCCGAGGGCGTAGTAGACGGCGGACGAAACCGCAGAGAGGGCAACCGTGGCCGGTCCGACTTCGGCGGTCACATCGACGCTTCGCACAGAGATTTCGCGCAGGTCGAGGTCGACGGCACCGTCGGTGAAGACGGTGAGGGAGAGAGGGATCGCGTCCGTCAGCGCGAGATCCCACAAGAGCTTCTCGCCTGTGCCGCCTAAGGGAAGCCAGAATGCGGCGCCGCTCTGGAGAACGTAGATCATCACGTGGTCCTCGAGGCGGACCGACTGAGAGAGTTGCTCGTCTCGTCGGACAGTGACCGTCCCGGCGATCAATGTTGCGGGATCACTCGTGGTTCCAGCCCGGATTGTGCAGCCACCGCACTCGAGGGAGATGTGCGCCTCGGCCGCGTCGCCTCGCGTAACGGCAACCGAATGGTCTTCGGAGATCCAGGGATCTGGCGCGAAGAGGTGGAACGCGACGAATCCGATCGCGAACAGGGCAACGATCATGACGAGCGTCGAGATCGCGCTGCCGAGGGAAGCGCGTCCGACGATCATGTCCAAGCCGACGGCGATCAGGAGGATCGGCCAGAAGCGAAAGGCCGTCTCCCACAGGTTGGGACCAAGGACGCCGAGGTTGCTGAGAAAGAAGAGCAAGCCGCCGACGATCAGGATCAACGGGAGAAGAACGCCCCCTCGGCCTCTTCTCCTGGTCATGCTAGCGGAACCTGAAGTTGCGAACAAGGATGCTGAGACCCGCTGCGATGACGAGGACCGGCCAGAACCGGCCGATCTCGGACCATGAGCGCCAGGGGAGGATTCCGAGTGTGTTCAACAGCAAAACGACTCCCGCGCAGATCAGTGCAAGCGGGACGAAAAAGGCTGCCATCGGTCGATGGGCCATCAGCGTCTCCCCCGACACCATCGCCAGATGAGCGCCGCCCCAATCAGGATCGGAAGGGCGGGCCACAGGAGTCCAAATAGGGCTGCGAGAACGGTTAAGACGAGAAGAACGACCCCGACGGCCAGAAGGACCACGGGGATGACAATCCCAGCTACTGTGAGACAGAACACTATTTTCCTCCTCTCAGCCACCGCCACAGGAAGGCCAGACCGATCAAGATGGGGAAGATCGGCCACAGCAAACCGAACCTGAACCAGCCCATCCACGCGACGCCGAGGTTGCGAAGGAGGAAGACGGCTCCGAGAACGACAAGGGCGAAGCCGATGACGAACGGCCCTCCTCGGTCGTGACGTCGTCCGAACCGACTGACATTGCTGCCGATCGACCGCACTCGGTCGACCATCTCGTCTGTCGCGGCTTGTACGCGCTCGGGAAGGTCGCGGTCGCTCGCTTCCTTCTCGGGGACGAGGAGCCAGATCGCAAGGTACGCGAGGACTGCGAATCCGGTCAGGACCGAGAACACGATGAAGATTACGCGAACGAGGTTCACGTCGGCGTCGAAGTACTCGGCCAGCCCTCCGCAGACGCCGCCGAGTACGGCGTCGGTGCGGCTTCGGTAGAGACGCTTGGTCATCTTCCTCCTCCGTGTCCAATGAGTGTAGCACAGAGCTAGGCTCAAGGCAACACTGTTACGCGCGAGTCAGAGAGAGGATGACGATCAGTGCGAGGATTCCGATTGGCGAGGCGAGGGAAAGGAGTCGCCCGAGCAGCGGGCTGGTTCGTACACGAAGGAGTGCGCGAAGGAAGAAGGCACCGACGGCGAGGCTCAGAGTCAGCGCGAGCCATTCGACCGAGTGCCTCCACAGGGGAGGGGCCGCTTCGGTCCTCGAAACGATCACGAGGGCGATCGCCAAGCCGATGCCAACGCCCCATAGCGCGGCGAAACCGGCGAGTTGGCGTCCTGCGTAGACCGGGATGCGCCAGACGAGAACGGCGATCCACACGGCGAGAAACGATAAGCCGAGGCTCCAGAGGGCGGCGATTTGCAGGCCGTCGAACGGGGCGAAGACGTACGCCGTGAGCAGTCCAAGGGTGAGAAGCGCGGCGATGGAGGCCGCGATGAGGCTTCGTTTTGCGGCCGAGAAGCGGCGAATCGGCACTTGAATGGGTCTTGGCGTTGACACCCGGTCTCCTTCCGGCTCGCCCGATGGTACGGGGTGGCTCACGAGCGCGCGATCCGCGATGTCCCTCTGGAAGGGGACGGGAGGAGGCCATAGCAGGTAGGCAGCCCGCGGGATGCCGTGTACGATGGGGGCATGGATGACCGAGCGGCCTGCATCCTCGACGGAGGCTCAGCGGAGGGGGTGTCTTCCGAAGTCGCATTGGCACGAGTGGTCGATGTGCTCACCGCGCAGGGATGGTCTCCGACGACCTACCGAGCGCGGGATCTCGAGGTCTCGCCATGCCGGGGCTGCTTTGCGTGTTGGGTGAAAACGCCGGGCGTCTGCATCATCGATGACGTTGCGCGGGAGATCGTTCGCACCGTGGCGCAGAGCGCGCTTCTCGTTCTCGTTACGCCGGTGACCTTCGGCGGCTATTCTTCGGAGCTGAAGAAGGTAATTGATCGCTTGATTCCGCTCATCTTGCCGTACTTCACCTTCGTCGGACGAGAGGTGCATCACATCCGGCGTTATCCTCGATACGCGAGCCTGTTGGGTGTCGGACTTCTCCCGCGCCCTGACCCGAAGCAAGAGAAGGTCTTTCGAAGCCTCGTTCGGCGCAATTCGATCAACTTCCACGCCGCGGAGACGGAGGCTTGTTTTGTGTACGGGGACGGGACCGAGGGGGAGCCGTCGCTCGCGGAGGGACTGGCGGAGGTGATCGGATGAAGGGCAAGCGTGGCCTTGTGTTGATCGGAAGCCCGAAAGGACTCGAGGGGTCGAACTCGGTGCGTCATGCGCAGGCCCTCACGGAGACGTTCGACGCCGAAGGCTGGTCGCTTGAGTGGCTCCATCTTCATCACGCGGTTGAATCGGAGGAGGCGATCGACGATCTCCTGGCCAAGGTAGATCGGGCCGATCAGATTCTCTTCGTGGCGCCGCTCTACGTGGACAGCTTGCCGGCCCCCGCGATCCGAGCTTTCGAGCGCATCGCCGCGCAGCGATCCCGTCGGAGTGGTAACTCGAAGGCCCCGCGCTTCTCGGTGCTTCTTCATTGCGGCTTCATCGAGCCGAAGCACAACGCGACGGCCGTCGAGATCTGTCGTCTGTTCAGCGAGGCTGCCGCGCTCGAGTGGTTCGGCGAGCTGACGCTCGGAGGAGGAGGAATACCGAGTCGGCGGGTCCGACGGGCTGTCGCGGAGGCGGGGACTGCGTTGGCCAAAGGATTCCCGATTCCGCCGGAGGCACAAAAATGGGCGAAGCGTCCGGTGATGCCGAGGCTCGCCTTCATTCTCGGTGGGAACCTCATGTGGCGACGTGTGGCGAAAGGCTTCGGTATCACCAAGGTCGATCTGCTCGCGCAGCCGTACGAGTGAGTCTGGCGCGGGCGGCGGGCTATCCTTCGAAAAGCGGATCCATTCCCGCTACCCGAAGCCCGGCCCGAAGGATCGCGGCCCGAAGGATCCGCCACGTTGTCAGCGTGTCGTCCAGGGCGTCGTGTGGGGCTTCCTGGTTGACGCCGAAGTATTCGGCCGCTCTCGAGAGCGGTTGCCAGGTGTAGTCTTCACGTTTCTCGTTCCAGTCGCCGAATACGCGTGCGAACCATTTCATGACGCACCACGGCTCAATCGATGGCAGGGCGAGACCGTACCGTCCGTACGTGTTCGAAAGGACCTTGAGGTCGTAGGATGCGTTGTAGATGCAGACGAGCTTCCCGTCGATGGCGCCTGTCAGCCGGGGCGCGATCTCTGGAAACTCCGGCTTGTCTCGAACGGTCTCTGCGTCGATTCCCGTGATCCGGCTCGCTTCGGGATCGATCGGCTTGGCCGGTTGGACGAGTTCGTTCACGAGACGCTCGCCTTCCGCGGAGACGACGGCGACGGCCACGATCTCGGGATCGAGGAGGCCGGTCGTCTCGGTGTCGAGAACGACGTAGGGTCGCTCGAGGAGGATTCGGAGATCGTTCCACGCTGACGGGTTCGTGCTGCGGTGAGGGTGCGGCATCATGAGGCCGATTCTAGCCGATCCACTGGCGGATCGTCCGCTCGATCGCTTGTTCGATCCGCTCCTCGAGGCTCGCCCCATCGACCTCCTCGTTCGCTTCGAGCCACCGCGCGATGCGGTCGCCGAGATCGTCTGAATCCGCTGTCCTCTCAGCTGGTGAGGGACGATCTCGGATGGACGAGCCGAGGTGGCCGGAGATCCCGTGCTCGTTCCCGGGGTGTCGAAACCCGAGTGCGGAGCGGGTTCCGAATCCGGTCCAGGCGAAGGCGAAACCCAACAGGAGCCAGACCCCGGCGGACTGAAGGTAGCTCAACAGCGCCCCCCAGCCGAGCCGGGATGTTCGGCGACAAGTGAGGTCCACAGGAGTATGAGGATGAGACTGAGGAAGAAGAGCGCGGGATTTCGCCTCGCCCAATCAGCTCCATGAGGAATCTCATGCCGATTCTCTTCCTCCCTGAACTGACCCGCCGAAACCACGAACAGGACCGGCGTCGGTCCTGTCATCGGCCCGATTCACTCGTTGCTCTCTTCCGACGTGGTTCCGGAACGCAGACGCGGAACGCGCGCTTCAGTCGTACTTGCGCCACTTCTTCATCACGCGAGGCGATGCGCCGATGCCGGCCCAGGCGAACAGAATGATGCTCATGAACCAGAGTGCGGCCGCCTGCCAGTAGTTGAGCCTGACGGCGACGAGCGCAAGCTGGTCGACGAGGATGCTGTTCCACAGGAGCTGGAGTATCCAGCTGAAGAAGAAGAACGCTCCGATCCCTCCGCCGGTGATCAAACCGCGAAGTAGTCTCATCTCTCACACCCCCTTCTTGACTGGAGTCGTTGTAGTATACGTGGGTCGAAACGAACGGTCGGTCGGTTCATTCCGCCCGTGCGATGTTGGGGGAGACCGTGATGGCGCATACGATGTCCGGGGAGGTGGCTTGTGGAGGAATCGCTCGAGACGAAGAAGTCGCGTCAGGCATGCGCGATTCTCGATCTGCTGGGGATCGACTGCTGGCTGATCTGGGTACGGGAGACGGATCAGATCGTCGATCCCGCGCTGCAGTTGGTCTACTCCGGAGCGTTCGTCTGGCAGTCGGCGCTCCTGTTTACTCGTAGCGGTGAGAGAATCGCAGTGGTCGGCTCCTTCGATGCGGTCGGGATTCCTGACGGCACATTCGATCGCATCGTTCCGTATGACGAATCGGTCAGTCCGGTCCTGCGAAAGGAGCTCGAGAGGATCGACCCGGCAAGAATCGCGATCGACGTCAGCGAAAGCGACGTCGCGAGCGACGGAATGACCGCCGGGATGCGCGCTATGCTCGATCGGTACCTCAAGGGGACCGCATACGTCGATCGCCTCGTCTCCGCCGAGGAGATCATCGGACGGTTGCGAGGACTGAAGCTCCCGGAGGAAGTCGCACGCATCCGGAAGGCCGTGCGCGTGACGGAAGAGATCCTCGACGAACTTGCAGGGCGGCTTCGGGTCGGCCTGACGGAAGGCGAGATCTACCGGATGGTCCACGAGGCGATGGCCGCGCGCGGCGTTGGTCATGCCTGGGCGGCCGACCACAACCCCGCCGTCGATGCCGGCCCGGACAAGGCGTTCGGCCACGGCGGACCGACCTCGGCGATCACGCGTGAAGGCCACCTGTTGCACTTGGACTTTGGCGTGAAGGTTGACGGTTACTGCGCCGACCTGCAGCGGATGTACTTCTTCGGAGATCCCGAGCGGATTCCGGAATCCATCCAACGCGGGTTCGATACGGTCCTCGGAGCGATTGATGCCGCGGCGGAGGCGCTTCGTCCCGGATTGAGGGGTTTCGAGATCGACGCGATTGCGCGGGACCACGTGACGAGTCGTGGATATCCCGAGTACATGCACGCGCTCGGTCATCAAGTGGGACGGAGTGCTCACGACGGAGGTGTGATCCTTGGTCCGCGCTGGGAGCGATACGGGACGACGCCAGACGGATCCATCGAAGAAGGGAACGTGTTCACGCTCGAGCTCGAGGTGCCGACGGAGGCGTACGGCCAGGTCAGCCTGGAGGAGGACGTTCTTGTCACCGAGGACGGATGCGAGTTCCTCTCGAAACGCCAGCGGAGCTTGCGATGCGTGGGGTGAGCGGCCCGCCGGGACGTGCCTAGAAATCCCAGTCCGGCGAAGGAGAAGGAAGGCGGAGGGTCCGGTCCAGTTCGCGGAGCAGCTCCGGGGGACCTTCGATCGCGTCCGTCCAAGACAGACCGGTCGCCGAGCGGACGCCGAGCCACATCCGCGTGAACGCTCCGACGGAAGCGCGGAGTGTGGGAATCGCCGGGTCGGAGCCACGACTTGCCGACGACTCGGAACCGAGTGCGATCCGGTACTCGCCTCCGATCCCGCGCCACGGCCGATCCTCCGGCAGGACGACCTTGATCGGGTCGTCCAGGACGAGATTGAACGAGATCGAGCCGGAATCCAGGTGCGTCGCCCGGATGCACCTTGGGAGGTCGAGGATTCGGGCCTGCCAGTAGGCGCTGGCGTTCATCCGGTTCTCGTGAGGCGACTTCTGCGTGACTTGCCGTAGCTTGAATGGTTCGGCCAGGAGATCCTGAAGCTGGATTCCGCCCGGCTCGCGCATCCTGATCGAGCGAACCTGGTCCCCGAGCGTCCGAATCAGCGCGAGAAGCTCGAGAAACTGAAGACGATCGCGGTAGACCATCCACTCGATTCGGTACGGACCGCCATCCGCCTTCGTGGTCGTACACCAAATGTGATGCGTCAGATCCCCCGCATCGCCGACGTAGCCGAGCCCGAAGCCGTTGTCGCCCCACATCATCTCCGCCCGGGTGAGTTCCGGCGAGAGGATGCTGCAGGCACCGTGGCGCCGTCGCCGTTCCAGGCGACTGGCGTGCACGGTCTCCCAATCGTCGGCCGTGAGTCTGCGCGGCGTCCGCGCCGTGACATCAACACTCAGTCGGGTCGGGTCGAGCGTGCACCAATGCTCGTAGCATCCGTTTCCGAACCCGAGGCGATTGTAGAAGCCCTGTTCGAAAACTCCGAGCATCGCGACGGCGGCTCCATCGACGGCATCCTCCCCGAGGGCGCGCGCCGTAAGGCGGAGCGCCAGGCCGCGCTTCCGGGCGACCCGGCTGGTCGTCACGCCGGTGACGCATGAGAGCGGGATCTCCTCGTTCTGGTACACGAGAACTCCGGGATTCGTATTGACCATGCACTCGGGCTCGCCGTTTAGGTCGGCGAGGAGGTTGCGACCGCCCTCGAGAAAGACATCGAGAGCCTTCTCCTGACCCTCACCGTCGATCCAGCCCACCTCTCGCCAGATCCTTCGGACGGCGTCTCGATCGGTCTCAGCGCGGTACGGTCTGAAGGTCATCGGATCATCCACCAGTGCGCGGTCACATGTAGATGCCGCCGTTGGCGTTGATCGTCTGCCCGGAGATGTACCCCGCCTCTTCGGAGGCGAGGAACGCGACCAGCGCTGCGATCTCCTCTGGCTCGGCGGCGCGTCCGGCCGGGATCTTGGCGAAGATCCGCTCGCCGTGGCGCTCCAACGAGTCTCGGGTCATGTCGGTCCGTGTGTACCCCGGCGAAACGGCGTTCACCGTAATCGAGGGGGCGAGTTCGAGAGCGAGTGACTTCGTCAGCCCGATCAGACCGGACTTGGCCGACGCGTACTGCGCACCGTGATCGGAGCCGATCATGGCGCGGAGCGAACAGATGTTGACGACACGCGCCCACGGCTGTTGCCGCAAGTGTTCGAGGGCGGCTTTCGTCGTGAACATCGCGCTGGACAGATTGACGGCGATCGATCGATTCCAATCCTCAATCGACATCTCGGCAAGCGTTCGATGCTCGGAGAGGCCGGCGTTGTTGGCGATGATGCGAAGCCCGTCGTACGCCATCGCGGTCCTCTCGACGAGCGTGCAGACGGCATTGAAGTCACCGACGTCTGCCTGGACCGCCATCGCGCGACCTCCGGCCACCTCGATTCGGGCAACCACTTCCCGGGCGCGTTCCTCGTTCCGCAAGTAGTTCACGCAAACGCCGTATCCCGCGCAAGCGAGGCGTTCTGCGATCGCGGCGCCGATTCCGCGAGAGCTCCCGGTGACGATCGCTCCGGGTAGCTGAGTCTGCTTCTCGTTCATCATGGTCGGGCGATTATAGGCGCGGTCTGAGCAGGTCGCACTCGTGGATCGCTAGAGGTGCTTCAGCGCCTCGCGCGCGACATCGGTCCGGCGGTCGTCGTCGAGCCAGCGGGCGAGTTCGGGTCGGACGATCTCGGGGCACGCTCGGCCGAGCTTCCAGAGGGCGGACGAAACGGCACGCCAGACGAGGCGCCGCTCGTCGAGCGACAGCTTGCGCAGGATGATGAGCGTCTTCTTGGCCATGGTTGCGGCGGGCGGGGCGGAGAACGCCATCGCCACGTTCCAGAGGACCTGGGCGTCGTTGGAGGTCGACCATTGCGTCAAGTACTCGAACGTCGTCCTCGGGTAGTGGCGAAGAAGCGCCGTCCCGAGCGCGGACGGGCCGAGGCTCCGTCGCAGGAGCGGGTCGCGGTCGGCGAGGAGGGGGGCGAGGAGCTTCAGCAAGGGCTCCGCCCACTCGAGGCGTCGCGGATGCGCGGCGCGTCCCGCCGCGACCACGGCGGCCCGGCGCAAGCTCGGAGACGGAGACTCGGTCCAAGTGCGGACGTGATGAAGCATCCCCGGGAAGTCGGCCCGAAGGAGCCGGCCGCCGATCGTCGCAGCCGCATCGCGTACGGTCCAATCAGCGTCGTCGAGGAGCCGTTCGAGGAGCTCGACGGTCTGCCCCGCGTCGGATTCATACGTCTTGAGCAGAAGATGGCAGGCGACTTGACGGGCCGAAGGCTCGGCACGTGACGCAAAGGACCTCGCGTGTTCCAGGACCGAGGAGGTTCTGTCTCCGCCGCGCGCGAGTTGGCGGGCGGCGTAATGGACATCAGCTGCCGCAGCGCCCGAGAGGATCGATGCGAGGTCATCCACCGCGCCGGCCGCGATCGTTCGGTCGATCGAGTTTCTCATGCCTTCCCCTCATCCTCCGTGGTCCACTCTACGGCGAACGCTCCGCGTGCGTCAAGCGTGGCTCGACGGTCGCAGGGCGATGCTCTACCATGTCGATCGCTCGAAGGACGCGGCGATCTGATCGCAGTTGGCCCTTCGCTGCATCCATCGAGTGTCCGGGAAAGGAGCGAGAAGGATGCGGTGCGACGCGACTCACAAACCTTACCGAATCAAGGTTACGGAGCCGATATCGATCTTGTCTAAGCCGGAAAGAGAGCGGCGGCTTTCGAAGGCCGGCTACAACGTCTTCCGCCTTCGCGCGGCCGACATCTACGTTGACTTGCTGACCGACTCGGGAACCGGCGCGATGAGTCAGGAGCAGTGGTCGGCGATGATGCGCGGAGACGAATCGTACGCGGGGAGCCGGAGTTACGAGCGGTTCCGCGCTGCAGTCGACGACATTTTCGGATTCCACCACGTCTTGCCGGCGCATCAAGGGCGAGCGGCGGAGAATGTTCTGTTCTCGGCGACCGTCAAGCCGGGGCACATCGTTCCGAACAACATGCACTTCGACACGACGCGTGCAAACGTCATTGCGAACGGAGGGGAGCCGGTCAACCTCGTCCGCGAGATCGCGTTCGATCCGTGTGCAGATGCCCCGTTCAAGGGGGATATGGACACGGATCGGCTCGGCGCTCTGATCGCGGATGTCGGAGCGGAGCGGATCCCGTTCGTGATGGTGACGATCACAAACAACAGCGGGGGCGGGCAGCCGGTGTCGATGGCGAACCTGCGGGCGGTATGCCGGATTGCCCACAACCATGATCTGCCCGTGATTCTGGACGCTGCGCGGTTCGCGGAGAACGCGTTCTTCATTCGGGAGAGAGAAGACGGCTACAGGGACAAGAGCCCGATCGAGATCGCGCGAGAGATGTTCGCCATGGTCGACGGAATGACGATGAGCGCGAAGAAAGACGGTCTGGCGAACATCGGCGGGATCCTGGCGTTGAATGATCCTGACCTATTCGAAGCGGCTCGCGAGCGATTGATCTTGATGGAGGGATTCCCGACCTACGGCGGTCTCGCCGGCCGCGATTTGGAGGCGATCGCCGTCGGGCTGTACGAGGCGCTCGATCCCGACTACCTCGCCGATCGGATCGGGCAGACGCGCTACCTCGGAGAGGGGATGAGGTCCGAGGGAATCCCGATCGTCGAGCCGATCGGCGGACACGCGGTCTTCATCGACGCGCGCAGCCTCGTTCCGGACTTCCCGCAGGAGGCGTTCCCCGGGCTGTCTGTGACGAACGCGCTCTACTCGGAGGCCGGCGTGCGGGCCGTCGAGATCGGAAGCGTCATGTTCGCGTTCGAGGACGAGGAAGGGAAGACCGTCTATCCTGAACTCGAACTCGTCAGGCTGGCGATTCCGAGGCGGATGTACACGCGGGAGCACTTGGATCACGTCATCGCTGGGGCGGCGCGCGTCGCCTCGATCCGATTGGCGCTTCCCGGCTATCGGATCGTTGAAGGAACGGGTCCGCTCCGTCACTTCGTCGCGAAGTTCGAGCCATTCGAGGTTGCGTAGACCCGGTCGGAACGATGGACGCGGCGAGGCTCGGGGAGATCGCGGCACTCGGAACGGCTCTTCTCTGGTCACTCAGCTACGTGCAATTCACGGTCGCCGTTCGACGGATCGGCCCGGCTGCGCTCAACCGGCTTCGCCTGTTGGCGGCGCTCATCTTCCTCATGTGCGCGCATGTCGCGGTCTACGGCCGCCCCGTTCCGATCGACGCTGAACCGGCCCGGTGGGGCTGGCTGATCCTCTCCGGGGTGATCGGATTCGCGATCTCGGATGCGCTCCTCTTCCGGGCGCTCTTCCATCTCGGCGCGCACAGGACCTCTCTTTTGATGTCGCTCATCCCGTTGACGAGCGCGCTCCTCGCCTGGGGCGCATTCGGAGAGCGCCTGACGTGGCTCCAGATGCTGGCCGGCCTGGTGACGGTCGTTGGGATTACGATCGTGGTCTCGTCTCGGCCGGCCGGCACGCGCGCCATCGCCCGCCGCGCCATCTGCGCCGGCGTCGCGTTCGCTTTCGGCGCCGTCGTCGCCCAATCGGCCCGCTACATCCTCTCTGTGCAAGGGATGAGCGGCGGCTTTCCGCCCCTTTCGGCGAACGTTCTCCAGATCCTTGCGGCAACTGCCGCCGTGTGGGCCGTGGCTCTCGTTCGCGGAACGGCGGCGTCGAGCTTCGGTCTTCTCCGTGACCGGTTGGCGGGGATGATGACGCTCGGCGGGGCCCTGACCGGCCCCTTCCTCGGCGTGACGTTCTCTCTCGTCGCGCTTTCCCGCGCGCCGGTCGGCGTCGCGTCGACGCTGATGGCCCTCTCACCGGTCTTCCTGCTTCCGATCTCGCGCCTCGCCTTCAAGGAGCCGATCACGATTCGAGCGGCGGCGGGGACGGCTCTCGCGGTCTCCGGCGTCGCCCTCCTCTTCCTCTTCTAGCGAATGCTACGGAGCGTCAGGGGACGTCCCGCGAACGACTCGCGGCGGGTCGCTCGTCATGTCGAGGATCGTCGATGCGACGGTGCCGACGCGGCCGACGATGATCAGATCGACCGCCTTGAATCGGTCGATGATCTCGCCGATCTCAGCGAGCGGAGGAGCGCCGCTCCGATTGACGCTCGTTCCGAACAGGGGTCTGCCGAGGCGCGCCATGATTGTCCGGAAGAACGGGTGGTCGGGAACCCGAATGCCGACGACACCGTCGAGCGTCGCCGAGGCCGGGGCATCGTGTGAGGCGGGAAGAAGGAGCGTGTACGGACCGGGAAGGAGTCGATCGATCGCTGCGCGGAGACGATCGTCGAGTCGAGCGTGACGTTCGATCGCGTCGACCGATGCGAGATGAAGCGTGAACGGCTGGTTGGGTGGCCGGGACTTGAGTGCGCGGACGCGATCGAGGACCTGCTCGTCCCACGGGTTTCCGCCGATTCCGTAGACGGTGTCCGTCGGGAAGATCAGCGTCTGGCCCGTCTCGAGGGCGGCCACGATCTGGCGATCGAGGTCCGGGACGTCGTGGGAGACGACGTGCGGCATCATGCGCAGACGAAGTGAATCACGTCGCTGTCGGCGACAACGTAGTCGTGCCCGGCGCGGCGAACCTTCCCCGCGTCGCGGAGCCCCTTCTCCGAGCCGACTTCCAAGAGGTCGTCGAGTGTCATCACCTCGGCGAGGACGAAACGCTCGGCGAAGTCGGAGTGGATCTTCGCGCCCGCCTGAGGGGCGGCCGTTCCGGCCGAGACTGTCCACGCCCTCACCTCAGGACCTTCGACGGTGAAGAACGTGACCAGATCAAGGAGGCGGTAGCCTGAACGAACGAGGGCCGCAAGGCCCGTCTGAGACAGCCCGTACTCGGCGAGATAGGACGATCTCTCTTCGGGTGTAGCGGCCGCCTCGGCGATCTCGGCCTCGAGGCGCCCGCGGATGACGACCGACTCGGCCTGCTGTTCGCGTGCGAGCTCCGCGACGAGGCGAGAGAACTCGTTCTCTCCTTCGTCGCCGACGTTGCACACGTAGAGGGACGGCTTCGCCGTGAGCGGGGAAACCTCTCGCATCAGATCTGCGAGGATCGGGTCGATCGGGATTGAGCGAAGTGGCTGACCTGACCCGACCTGCTCGAGGAGGCGCTGGCACGCGGCCGCCCGCTCCGGGGCCCGGCGATCGGTCCCCCTCGCTTCTCCGTGCAGGTGCTCCGCGACGCGGCCGAGGGTCTCGTAGTCCTTCAGGAGGAGCTCCGTCTCGACGGTTTCGATGTCGCGTCGCGGGTCGAGCGACCCGGTAACGTGGGCGACGTCGGCGTCTTCGAAGCAGCGGACCACGTGGCAGACGGCGTCGACGGCGCGGATCTCGGCGAGGAACTGGTTTCCCATTCCTTCTCCGTGGCTCGCGTTCTCCACGAGACCGGCGATGTCGACGAACTCGAGCCGGGTCGGCACCTTCTCCTTCTCCGGAAAGAGAGAGGCGAGGCGGTCGAGTCGCTCGTCGGGAACGGGGACGGTCCCGACGTTCGCCTCGATTGTGCAGAACGGGTAGCTCTCGACGCGCGCGCCGACGTTGGCCAATGCGTTCAGGATCGTCGACTTGCCCGCATTGGGAAGCCCGACCAGACCGCACGAGAACCCCATGGCTCCTCCCTTCCCGGCCAACGAATCATAGGCGGGCGGGAGCGATCGAGGCAAGGTGAAGGCGTTCGATCGATCGGCTAGACTCCGCGCGAGAGGAAGGATGATGGAATCTGCGACGGGAACGATTTGCTTGCCCGACCTGGGCGACGTTGGTGAGGTTGTCGTGGTCGAGTGGCTGAAAGAGCTGGGCGACTCTGTGACCGAGGGAGAGGACCTCGTCGAGGTGGAGACCGAGAAGACGGCGTTCGTCGTCTCCGCTCCGACGAACGGCCGCCTCCGAGCGATCGCGGCGAGGCCGGGGGAACGGCTGCGAGTCGGTGAGGTCCTTGGAGAGATCGAGTAGACGTCCGGTTGCGCATCTTGCCCTCGGGCGGGCGGACTACGGCGACGTGCTGAACCTCCAGCGCATGCTGCGCGATCGTCGTAGCGCGGGTTCGATCGGAGACCTGGTTATCACGGTCGAGCACGATCCGGTCTTCACGATCGGTCGACGCGGATCGCGTTCGAATCTGCTCGTTACCCGTGAGGCTCTCGAACAAGAGGGATTGAGGATCTTCGAGATCGAGCGAGGGGGCGACATCACGTACCACGGTCCGGGCCAGCTGGTCGTCTATCCGGTCATCGATCTGCGCGACTACGGGCGGGATTTGCACGGTTACGTCGAGCGGCTCGAAGAGGCGGCCATCCAAACCCTTGCGACCTTCGGAATTGGCGGTCGCCGGATGCCGGGGTTCCCGGGGGTCTGGGTCGATCGGCGGAAGATCGCGTCGGTCGGCGTTCACGTGCGGCGTTGGATCACCCTCCACGGGCTTGCACTCAACGTCAACGTTGATCCGCGGTACTTCGCCATGATCCGACCGTGCGGGCTGTCGGTCGAGGCGACCTCGATCTCCGGGATTGTGGGAGAACCGGTGGGCCTCGACGCCGTGGCGGAACGCTTCCTCACGCAGGCGGAGTTCGTGTTCGGCTGGCGTTTGGTGCCGGTCGATCGGGACGAGATGGAGAGGGGATGCGATGACGGCGAGGCCTGAATGGATGACGGTGCGAGCACCGTCC
>Ga0272443_10001110_pt1 | contig 42281 bp, 48 predicted proteins | sample SSMAcet12_FD_193581 | JGI IMG/M metagenome (GOLD analysis project Ga0272443, IMG submission 193581) | Marine sediment archaeal communities from Little Sippewissett salt marsh, Falmouth, MA, United States - SSM-Acet-12 | ecosystem: Environmental > Aquatic > Marine > Wetlands > Sediment ...
TGGGCGGTTCGCCTTTGTTACACCAAATTAAAAAATAAAAATTGATTAAGAAGAATAAAATCAAATAGATTCTCGGCAGTTTTCACAAATTAAATTCCCATGAACTCTAGATAAAAATCCAAAATTCCCACACTCTTCGCAAACACCTTCTTTTTTTTCTTTTGATTTTTTTATTCTTTTTAATTTCTGAGCTTCTTCTCTAATCTGTGCAAACTCTTCAAGCTCTGGGTAAAGTTCTGGTTGAAAATTAAAAATATCCCGCGCAGTAATCATTCCAATAAGTTCATTTTCCTGGATTACTGGTAACCTTTCAAATTTAAATTTCTTCATTTTTACCAGCGCTTCTTTTACTGTCGCTGTAGGTTTTATAGTTGCTATTTTTTTAGGAGAAATATCTTTTGCTTTAATTTGATTTAAATCTTTTTTTGATTTTTTCACAAGCGCCCAAAGAATATCTTTTTTTGAAATTATCCCAAGAAGTTTTTTCTTTTCAACTAAAAGAAGACTTCCAACGCGCTTTCGCACCATTTTCTTTGCGCACTCCAAAAGATTTGTATCTGGCTTAATAATTATAGGATCGCGAGTCATAACATCTGCAACAAATATTCTATCCATCAATTATTCAAGAATTTAAAACTTATAAATATTTATGTGAAAATAGAAGGAGATTATCTTTTACTAGAATAATATTTTATCAATCTCCTAGTAAGATTTCCTGCTAAATGTGTTTGCTCTATATCGGAGGTAGTTTTCCCTAATGTCTGATAATACTTAAAAATTTTTATTCTATCTTGAGGAGATAAACTTTTAACTCCAGCACAAATACTATCAACTAACGAAGGTGTCAAAGAAGAATGCAAATAACTTTGATAAGATTCCATAGGAGTAACTGTTTCATCAATTACAATATATCTTGGGTTTCCCACAATAACCCCCTGTTTTTTCCAATCCTCTGTTGCCGCCCTTGTTCTTTTCCTTAAATTTGAAATAAAACTCATTTTAAATTAAAATATTTAACTTGACTCAATGTCTGCCAATTGATTTTGAAGCCCACCCATTTGTTCTCTTATATTTTGTGCTGCTTTTTCTTTTTGTCTTTTATGCTCTCTCTTTTCTCCAGCTCTTTCTGCTCCTGTTAATGAAGCTTGCCATCCTGGAACTTCTTGATCTGCTATCACATTATAAGCTTTTGCGCCTAATGCAATTGCTAATGGAATTGATCCGGTTAAAATATCAGATTGTATTGCATCCCATGCAGAAGAATCTCCCGAAATAAAAGGAGTATATTTTATTAATCCTTGAACAAAACTATTGGCTCCTTGCAATGCCGAAAAGCTCGCATTAAGAATATCTCCTGTAACAATCATTAATCCTGTACCCATTCCTGATTGTAATATTCTTTTACCAACATACCTTCCTGCTGCTTGTAAATAATATTTTTTCATTTTTGTTGTTATTTTGTAGTTGTATCTGTTTTTAAAGTTTTCGTTATGAATTTTCTTCTAAGATTTCTAAAGAATTATCCTTATCTTGAATTTCTTTATTAGATTCTAAAGATAAATTTTCTTCTAACTTTGCACCTTCATGATATTTTCCTAATTCCTCTTCTGAAAAAATAATCCCTTCCCCGTATTTTTCAATTAATTTTTGAACAATTGTATCGCTCGCTTCAAAAATTCCTTCTTTAGAAATTTTTAAATTAATTCCTAATCTAAACATTTCCTCTCTTATTTCTGAAGGAATCCTATATCTTTCAAAAGACTCTCTAAAAACTTCAGGAGAACAAGCATTATTAATATGTTCAGCTAAAATCCTATAAGTCATATTTGTAACAATTCTGTCTACATTTTGCCAAATTTCCTCTTTAGTAAATCCACTCTGAAAATATCTTAAAGAAAACATCAAAGGATTAACTACTTGATACCATGTTTTTGAATCTGTAAAAATATTTTTTGGAGGATTATCTTGAGAACTAAATATACGTGGAGAAGAATCGACAATTCTTGGATTGGTATTAACTAAAAAAACTTGATTTCCAAAAGGTAAATAAATTTCTTTAGTAGGTCCCTCTAATTTGGCACCTTTCATAAAATATTCTGGTTTATATTTTCTAAGTTTCTCTAAAGAAAAACCTGTTTTAATATTTTGAAGTGCCTCCTCTAAATATCGAAATCTAAAAAAACAATTATCTTCAAAAAAAATAGCCACATATCCATTTGGAATTTCAAAGTTCCTTCTAAATACTTTACCTAGGGTTTGTGTCTGCAATTTTTTTAGAAGTGTATTTCCCATGTTTGTTATCACTTTATAATAACATTCTCTTTTAAATCTTTCTTTTTCTCTATCACAACAATTTTTAAAAACACTGAATAAGAGAATTATTAATGGCAGACAAACCAATCATGCTTATGCCTGAAGATGTGCAAAGAATTTTAGGCAAAGATGCGCAGAGAAATAATATCATGGCTGCAAAAATGGTTTCTGAAATTATAAAAACTACTCTCGGACCAAAAGGCATGGACAAGATGTTAGTATCTCCTACAAACGAAATAATTGTTACAAACGATGGAGTTACAATATTAGAAGAAATGCAAATTGAACATCCTGCTGCAAAGATGATGGTTGAAATTTCAAAAACCCAAGACAGTGAGGTCGGCGACGGAACAACGACAGTTGTAATGCTCGCAGGAAAACTTTTAGAAAACGCAGAAAAACTCCTTGACAAAAAAATCCATCCAACTGTAATTACAAAGGGTTATAGGCTCGCTGCAGAAAAATGCCAAGAAATATTAAAAGATATTTGTTTAAAAATTTCCCCTGAAGATAAAGATATTTTAAAACAAATTGCAATGACTGCAATGACAGGGAAAGGAGCCGAAGATAATAAAGAAAAATTTGCAGAAATAATTGTAGAAGCTGTAAATCAAATAAAAGAAAATAATAATATTGATTTATCAAATATAAAATTAGAAAAATCAAAAGGCGATGGAGTTAAAGACACAGAATTAATACAAGGAATTATATTAGATAAAGAAAAAGTTTCACACGACATGCCTAAAAAAATTCAGGGCGCAAAAATTGCATTAATTGACTTTGCAATAGAATTAAAAAATCCAGAAATTGAAACAAAAATTTCAATCTCATCCCCAGAACAACTTAATAATTTTTTAGTTGAAGAAGAAAGAGTAATCAAAGAAATGGTGGAAAAATTAAAGATTACTGGGGCAAATGTTATTTTCTGCCAAAAAGGAATAGATGACTTTGCGCAATATCTTTTAAGTAAAGTGGGAATTTACGCTTGCCGAAGAGTTGCAAAAAGTGACATGGAAAAAATTTCCAAAGCAACAAATGGAAAAATTGTAAGCAACCTAAATGAATTAACTCCTTTTGAATTAGGCGATGCTCAAATTGTTGAAGAAGTCAAACACAGCGACGATGTTCTAACACATATTAAAGGATGTCAAAACCCAAAAGCACTAACAATTTTAATTCACGGCGGAACAGAACATGTCATTGATGAAATTGAAAGAGCATTAAAAGATGGACTAGGAGTAGTTGTAAATTCTCTTAAATCAGGATTTATTGTATCTGGGGGCGGAGCAGTGGAAATGGAATTATCAAAAAAATTAAAAGAATTTTCCCAAGGTCTTAGCGGAAGAGAACAACTTGCAGTTGAAGAATTTGCAAACGCACTTGAATTCATACCATCGACACTAGCAGAAAATGCAGGTCTTGATCCAATTGATATTTTAACAGAATTAAAATCCAAACACGACTCTGGAGAAAAAAATTCAGGATTAAATTTATTCACAAACAAAGTTGAAAATGTTTTAGAAGCAAGAATAATCGAGCCGCTGAAAATAAAAACTCAAGCAATAAGTTCAGCAAGCGAAGTTGCAATAATGATTTTAAGAATCGACGACGTAATTGCAAGCGGCGCAGACAAATCTCCTCGTCCACCTACAAACCCTTATGCAGGAATGGCCGGTATGCCTGATTATTAAAATAAAAATTATAAAGAATTCATTTTTTAGATTTTAAAATGGATATAATATCAAAAATATTTTCAAAACAACCAGTTCTTTACTTATTAGAAGATAAACATTATGATGTAGGAGTGCAATTAGACCTTGTTGAACAATTTCAAAAATTAATAACAAAAAATGTTTATACAATTTTTTTAGAAAATATTTCTTATGGATCTAAAATTAGTTCAAGAGAAAGAGCATGGACTATTATTAACACCGTTGACAGAAAAATAATTCCAGCAACAATTTATTTAAGAAGCCTATACACTGAAGACCAACTTTCCTTGATTGGAGTAGAAGATAAATCCTTAATGGAACATGCACATAATCTTGAAGGAGAAATTCAATCTCTAAAATCAGAATTAAAAAATATTTGGGAAATTCATGGAGGAAATTTATATGAAGAATTATCTGTAATAAACATGTTGGTCAGTGCATCAATGAACCAAAAAACAAAAGATCAAATAAAAAGAATATCTAAACAGATACGCAATAACAAAGATGCAATATTGAAAAGAATGCCTGAAAGAAACAAAAAAATGGCTTCTAATATTAAAAAAGAAGTGAAATCAAGAAAATTAAAATCTGCTGCATTTATCTGTGGGAGTGCCCATTACCACATAGATCCTCATTTTGGAAATTTATTCAGACCAGATATAAAACTGCAACTTATTTTGAATCCAAATATTGAAATAAATAGACCATTTAATTATAATGATATTAAAGTAGAATAAACTTTTAAATATCTAGATTTTTTAAATTTCTTCATGCACTACCATATAATTTTAACAGAAAGATGTAATTCAAAATGCACATATTGTTACGAAAAATCAATGAAAGAATTTGAAAACGGGCTTGAAAAAAAATGGCAATTTGAAGAAGTGCCTTTTAATTCTGAAGTTAAAATTCAAGACTTAAAAAAATTTCTAAAACCAACCGACACATTAATTTTCTATGGCGGAGAGCCGCTTTTGCAAATTGAAAAAATAAAAGAAATCATCGATAACATTAAATGTAAATTCTGCATTCAAACAAATGCAAAACTCTTAGATAAACTTCCAACAAAATATTTACTTAAACTTGATAAAATTTTAGTTTCTATTGACGGAGATAAAAAAAGAACAGATGAAAATAAAGGTATTGGAACTTATGAATTAGTTTTAAAAAATGTTTATGACGCGCGAGCGCGAGGATTTTCCAAAGAGATTGTCGCGCGAATGACAATTACAAAACAAGATTTATTTAAACAAGTCAAACATTTAATTGATTTAAACATCTTTGATTCTATTCACTGGCAAATCGACGCAGGATTTTACAAAAACGATTTCAACGAAAAAAAATTTTCAAAATTCACAGAAGAATACAATAAAAGTTTAACAAAATTAATTCAATACTGGGTTGAAAAAATTAAATTTGGAAAAGTTTTGAAGATTTATCCTTTTCTTGGAATTTTTGAATCGCTCTACCACAACACAAAAACCAAACTGCGCTGTGGCGCAGGTTATTCTAATTTTACAATAAACACAAACTCAAAACTCTCGGCATGCCCAATTATGAATGGAATAAAAACTTTTTACTGCGGTGACATTTTCAAAGGAATAAAAAAACAAATTCACTGCATTGAACCGTGCACATCCTGCAAATATTTTCCTCTCTGTGGCGGAAGATGTCTTTATTCAAACCACGCGAAACTCTGGCCAGAATCTGGACAAAGATTAATTTGCAAGACAATAATCCACTTAATCAAAGAAATAAAAAAAGTTCTCCCTGAAATAAAAAATTCAATAGCACAAAAAATAGTAAAAGAATCTGATTTTAAATATGAAAAATATTTTGGTCCTGAAATCATTCCTTAGAAAAATTTAAAAACTTAGTATATTAAAAATTAAAATGTCAATTAGATTAGAATCAACTGAAAACATGAGACATATGGAAGATGAACATAGAAATTATTTAGAAGAAATGACCCTTAGAGAGTATACTCATCTAGATGAAATTAGAAATATTCCTAAAAGTAGTATGCCCACAAGAATGTACAAATTTGAAGTAGGAGAAAGAAAAACAAAATTTGAAGTCTTACCCACAATAATTAATCAGGCCCCAATCTTCGTTGTGCACGAAGATGGAAACGGCGGCCAACATAAAACATACATTTTCGAAGCAATATCATCAGATTAACACAGCATAAAGAACACTAGCTAAAATCACAATTGCTGCAACAATATTTCTCCAACCTGGCTTTTCTCCTAAAAATTTAAATGCTAAAAAATAAACAAAAATTGGTGAAAGCATCAAAATCAGCGTCGTGAAAACCAAACCTAATTCAAGATAACCATAAAATGCAAGAACTCTATAAAAAATCCAAAGAACCGCAGTCACTAAAATAATCCACCTTTCTTTTCCTTTAATTTCTTTAGAAAATTTAGGTCTAAAAATCAAATATAAAAAAATCAAAGCAAACAAACTTCTAAAAAAATACATGCTCAACGGAGAATAATATGGAAGAATAATTTTAACAAGAAGATTTTCAAGAGCATAGAAAAGACTTCCCAGAATTGCAATTAAAATATATTTATCAAAGCGCAAATGGTGTTTCTTAACATGAGAAAAAATTAGTGCAAGAGCAGCAATTATCGATGGAATTAAAATATTTAAATTTCTTTCTGAAACAAAAAAGATTGAGGCAAGCAAAACCAAAAAAAGAGGTTGAAGAAGATGAACTGGTTCTAATTCTGAAAGTTTTTCCCATTTCATGGCCTTATAATAACAAATATTTGCAAGAATAGTAAACAAAACAATTCCTGCAAAAATTAAAATATTTTTAAATTCAAATGCTTGTGAATCAAGTTTGCCGAAAAAAAACATCAATGGAATCATTACAACAACTGCAGTCAAAAATAAAGCAACAACAAAATGATTGGAATTTATTTTTTTCTTTCTAAGTCCAATTTTTTCCAAAACCTGCGTCGCTGAAAGCGCTACTGAACCTAAAAGTGGAAGATAAATCATTTTGCCTCTTTTAGATATATAGGAAAATCAGTTTAAAAGTTTTAAGAAAAAGTTTAATAATCCTAAATCACTTTAAAATCTATGAATATAAAAGAAAAAGTTGAATTAATTAAAAGAAACACTGAAGAAATTTTAGGTGAAGAAGAATTAAAAAAACTTTTAGAAAAAAAGAAAAGTCCTGTAATTTATTGGGGAACAGCCCCAACAGGAAGACCACACATTGGATATTTTTTTCCGTTCTTAAAAATCGCAGACTTGCTTAAAGTAGGATTTAAAGTAAAAATTTTATTGGCAGATATTCATGCTGCCCTAGATAACACCCAGTGGGAAATTTTAGAACATCGATACAAATATTATAAAAAAGTAATTCCTTTGGCAATAAAAGCAATAGGCGTCGACACAAAAAATTTAGAATTTGTAAAAGGAAGCGAATATCAATTAAAAAAAGAATTTATGTACGATTTATTAAAACTCTCAAGCAACACAAGTGTAAGAGACGCAAATAAAGCCGCCTCAGAAGTTGTAAAACAAAAAGATAATCCTGCAGTTTCAGGAATAATTTATCCTTTAATGCAAATCCTCGACGAAGAGTATCTAAAAGTAGATGCACAGCTCGGCGGCACAGATCAAAGAAAAATTTTTGTATTAGCGAGAGAAAAACTGCCGAAAATAGGTTACAAAAAAAGAATTGAAATTATTAATCCATTTATCCCAGGACTTATTGGAGAGAAAATGAGCTCGTCAAACGAAAAATCTAAAATAGATTTTTTAGATTCACCTGAAGAAGTTGTAAAAAAAATAAAAGACGCAGACTGTGTTGCAGGAGATTCTAAAAACGGCATCATGGCTTTTCTAAAATATGTTTTAATGACAATTAAACAAGACAAAAAACAAAAATTTGTTGTCGAGCGACCTGAAAAATACGGCGGAAATTTAGAATATAAAAATTATTCTGAACTTGAAAAAGATTTTATTTCAAAAAAACTTCATCCCCTTGATTTAAAAAATTCTGTTGCAAAAGAAATTAATTTGCTTTTATCAGAAATTCAAAAACATAAATTTGAATTGGAAAAGTTAAGTAAGAAAGGGTATGAGTAAAAAAATAAATAATGCGCATGCCGGGGTTCGAACCCGGGTCACTTCGTTTTTGCGACTTCCCTCAAAGGCAAAGAAAGGAAGTCTCCATTCAATGCTTCAAAGGAGGGTATTGCGATAGGGAACCTTGATGCCCTGCGCTTGGCAACGAAATATTCTAACCACTGAACTACACACGCTTAATAAAATTAAAATTTTAGTATTTTTAATATTATTGCCTAACAAGAACCATTAACAACTTCCCCAAAACCAATTAACCGCCAATGATTATCAATGTTTCTTGCAATTCCAACATTATCTTTCTCCAACGCAACAACAGGAATATTTAATGCGAGCTCAATTTCATCATCTTTAATTTTCTCAATAGTCCCAACAGTAATTGTTGTATTTACACTTAACATCAAAAGTTCTTTTGTTTTCAAAGGCTCAACTTGTTTTTTTGATTCAATACCAAGAACCTCTTCAAACAAATGTGGCTTAATTTTCAAATTATAAGCTATTTCAGGCAAACTATTTTTTATCGAAGCTAAACATCCTGTCAAAGCATCGGTTTTAGTTAAATAAGGATCAAGTTCTGTTTCAATTGAAATACTCGCTCCAGGAACAATTTCCTCAACATTTTCTTTCCCTTTATGCAAGGACAAAATTTTTGTAACAATAGTTTGATAATTTTTTTGATTATGTTTTGTCACCATAATTCCGGGCTTAATTTCAATCTCATCGCCAACTTTTAATTTTCCTTGTTTTAAAATTCCTCCAAGAACCCCCCCTTTAAGATTTTTAATTTCTGTTCCAGGCCGATTAATATCAAAACTTCTAGCAATCAAAAAACACGGAATTTTTTCAGAATCTTTTTTTGGAATTTTAATTTTCAAAATCTCTTCTAAAATTTTATTAATATTAATTCCTTGCTGTGCAGAAACAGGAACAATAGGAGAATTTTCAGCAATAGTTCCTTTAACAAATTCTTTTATTTCTTTGTAATTTTTTAATGCTTGCTCTTTACTTACTAAATCAATTTTATTCTGAACAATAATTATATCTTTAATTTTTTTTGCTTGAAGCGCCATAAAATGTTCTTTAGTTTGCGGCTTAATTCCTTCATTTGCAGCAACAACCAAAATCGCAGCGTCGATAATTGCCGCTCCTGAAAGCATTGTTGCCATCAACATCTCGTGGCCTGGCGCGTCAATAAAACTAACATACCTCACAGCTTTTCCTTTTTCAATATTAAACCCTCCTTTATCTTCAAAAATTGTAGCCTCTGCATAACCCAACTTAATTGTAATTCCTCGCTTTAATTCTTCAGAATGCGTATCTGTAAACTTTCCAGTAAGCCGCGAAAGCAACGTCGTCTTACCATGATCAATATGTCCAACAACGCCAACATTAATTTCAGGGATATTCTCTGTCATAAATATTTGTAAAGAAAGAACTTTTTAAAGGTTATGAAGAATGTCTGTTTGGTTTTCATCTAAAATTTCTGTGACCCTTAAAGGAAAAATTCCTGGAAAAATTTCATGCCCTTCTGGAACTTCAATTTTAAAACAATAAACTTTATTTTCTTCTAAACCGCTTATATCTGTTTTAACCCGATATGAAACGCCGTTGACTTTTATTTCTCCTCCAAAATCTGTTGATTTATAAAAACAACCACAATCAGTATATTCTTCTTGTGTAGAATTGCCATAACCTAATCCGCCAATAATTCCTCCTACAATAGTTATTCCACCAATAATTGCTTTTAAATTTCTTTTCATTTTAAATTTCAGAATTTAATTTGCAGGATTTTCTGCAGGTTTTTCTTCTTGCTTTACTTTGCTCTGATCAGGAAAAACTTCCTCAATTTTTTTCGTTCCTACCTTCATAATTTTCATATTAATTTGAACAATATCATTTGAAATAACTTTCCCACGAACAGTCTTTCTTAACCTCAATCCCTTTGGTTTAGGATTTGCCCTTTTTTTCTTTCCTTCTTTTCGAGGTTTTTTCTTCATCGCTTTACCATAATTCAACAAAATTTTTTTCAGCCCAACTCCTTCAACATCTTTCATCGATGTGAAACCAGCCTTATCACTTGTTCCAGTAATTTTAAGTTCATAACCTTCAAGCGCCGGCAAAATTTCTTTACCTTCAATTTTCTGCCCCAACTCTTTACCAACAAGCCCCTCGCTCTCAAGCTCAAGTTTGTAAGTCTTTCCTGATTTGTCTGCAATATTTATTTTAAATACCATAACTATAAATAATCCAATGGGTTTTTAAAGCTTATTGAAAAAGAATTTGTAAAAAAATAACAATATTTATAAAATAAAATATTTCTTTAGTGTTTATGAAAAAATTAATTCAGGTTAGTGAAGAAATGCGAAGAGCAATTCCTATTAGTTTGTTAAATCATTTGAATTTAAGAGGGGGATTAATTAACACCTTTCCTGGAGCACACAAGCTAGCTCAAGATAGCTTAAATTCTTTATGCAATCTAAATTCTTATACTAAAGACGCGAATAATTCTAATACCCTAGACGGCGAATACCCTTCTGCAGGAGATTTAGTATTTGATAGAACAAAGGATGATGGTTTAATTTATCTTGTTACCAATCCCATACCAACCAATTCAGACAGGTACTCTCAAAAAATAATTAGTGTTGGAGGAGTTATAAATTGGGTTTATGAACAAAAAAAGAATTTTTGGATTATGAGACATTTAGATAATAGAGGAATTTTAGCGTCAGCTTCATTATTAGAACAAGATATATCTCAAGGAAATCTTTATTATCTTAATTTAACAGATGTTAAATTTATTAATCTGATATGGAAAATATTTGAAATAGATCAAACTGCAGGATATGCTTTTAATATAAATGGCTTTTACAGGGGTCCCTTTTCTAATTAATTCTCACATAAATTTAAATATCTTCAAAATCAAATTAATTTATGAAAGAAAAACAAAAATTAATTTTATTGAAAAATGTTTTCAAACATTACCAAATGGGAGAAAATATTATCCGCGCTGTCGATGGGGTTGATATGGAAGTTAAGCAAGGCGACTTTATAGCAATTATGGGGCCATCAGGTTCTGGAAAATCAACATGCATGAATTTGGTGGGAAGCCTAGACGTTCCAACAAAAGGAGAAATTTGTTTAAGCGGAGAAGACATTTCTGAATTAAGTGAATCTGAACTTGCAGAACTGCGCGGAAAAAAAATAGGATTCATCTTTCAGCAATTTAATTTAATTCCAAATTTAACTGTAAAGGAAAATGTTATGCTTCCAATGACATTTCAAGGAATGGATAAAAACGAACGAGAGGAAATTGCTGAAGAACTTTTAGGAAAAGTTGGACTTGAAGACAGAATGGATTTTTATCCAAACCAACTTTCAGGGGGCCAACAACAAAGAGTTGCAATCGCACGAGCACTTTCAAACGACCCAGATGTAATCCTAGCAGACGAACCAACAGGAAATCTAGACACAAAAACAGGAGACAAGGTCATGACCTTCCTCGACAAATTAAACAAAGAAGGCAAAACAATAATAATGGTCACCCACGATCCAGACCTTGCAAAACAACATGCAAAAATAGTTTACTGGCTTAAAGACGGCAAAGTAGAAAAAGTCACCAAAAAAAGTAATGTAACTTCAAAGTAATTACAATAGTAAGATTTATAAAATTCTAAATTCAATTAATATCATGGGATTATTTAAAAAAATTAGAAAGTTGTGGACAAATTCCAGGCCGGCGCGTCACGGGCTTGCATCAAATAGTGATTATTTTATTTATGATGAAAAAAAAGAAATGCACGTGCACCGTCCATTATGGCCACTTATAACAAAAATCCTTTTACCTGGATTTATTGTTGCAGGGTCACTTTTTTTGTACGGCAATAAAATAAATTCAAAAAATTCTTTTAATGTTCCTCTTTTTGATAATTCAATTGTTTATGCACAGCAAGCGCCGAAAACAGATACTCTTTTTGAAGAAAATGATTTAGGTTCAGAAAATCAGAAACAAGAGGATACTTCTCGTGTGATTTATTTAGATAACTTGCAAAAAAGCAACACTGTTTTTGAAAATACAAATGTTTTAAAAATTGGGCCAAATGGAATCAAAGTTTCAAGCCCGCAATTCGCAGTTCTCTACAACGGAAAAGATTATTTGCCTGACGCAGACAATTACATTCAATTACCAAAAAAAGCAATCGGAAAAAAATTAAGATTTGTAAAATTAAATCCTAACGAACCAAATAACAAAGATCCAACTAAAAAATATCTTGCATCTTTTCCAACACATGCAGAAAAAGCACCAAGATCAAAATCTCTTTTTGGCCCAAAACCAAAAACAATTGAACATGCTTGCAATTTAGAGTTGAACAATTCTTCAAAATCTCTTGAATCAAAAGTTGCACAAATAAATTATGAACAAAATATTTCTTACCCCGCCCAAGGAAAATTAACTTCTGAACTTGCGCGCAAATTATATGAAAAAAGATTTAAAACAATTAAAAAAAATAAAGACGGAATTTTGCGTTCTGATATTGTAACATTAAAACAATTAGTTTATGAAAACAACAGAACCTTTGACGAAACAATTGAATATCAAAAAACTTGCGGATTAAGCAATAGGCAAATAGCAAAAAAAATGACAGAATATGCTGGAATAAACGTTAATCCAAAACAAGTAAGTGATTCACTTAAAAATAATTCTGAGGTTCCAATAATTTCTAAAAAAGAGTACGACACAAATAGATGGTACTATAATTCTTCTTTTAAAAAAGTTAAAATCTACGACGGAAACCAGGCAATGATAACAATTACTAATTTAAGATAATCTTCAACTTTATAAATATTAAAAACTTCTTCTCTAGATGGTGGATTATTTTTCATTTGCATTTAAAAATTCAAAAAGAAGAGGACTACGAAGTTGGTTAACTCTCCTAGGAATTTTCATAGGAATCGCAACAGTCATTTCTTTAATTACTCTAGGAAGTGGATTAAAAGCTGCAGTAAATGCTCAGTTCGGCGTCAGTTCAACACAATCTCTAACAATTCAAGCAGGAGGTTTAACCTATGGGCCCCCAGGTTCAGCAGTGGTAAATCCTTTAACAAAACAAGATGCAGAAGCAATAGAAAAATTAAGTTCTGTTGAATTGGTTTCTCCGAGAAATTTAGAAAGTGTAAAAATAGAATATAACGACAAAATTAATTTTGGTATGGCTCTCAGTATGGATGAAGGAAATGAAAAAGGAATGTATGAAACAATGGGACTAGAAATAGAAACAGGAAGATTTCTAAAAACTGGAGACAATAAAAAAATTCTTATAGGTTATAATTTTGCAGACCCTAAAAAAAATGGATTTGACAAAGAAATTATTCCTGGGAAAAAAATACTTATTCAAGACGAAGCATTTACAGTTATTGGAATTTTAAAACTACAAGGAAGTTTTACAATGGATAATATTATTTTAATTTATGACAAAGATTTAGAACCGCTAATTGGCTATGGAGATGATGTCGATATTATTGGAGTTAAAGTAAAAAGCAGAGATTTGATGGAAAAAGCAAAAGAAGATATTGAAAAACTTTTAAGAGAAAGAAGAGATGTAAAAAAAGGAGAAGAAGATTTTGAAGTTTCAACACCTGACGCAATATTAAATCAAGTTAATGGAATTTTAAATGCAATTCAAATTTTTATTCTTATAATTGCTTCTATTTCAATTATCATTGGAGTAATTGGAGTTGTAAATACAATGACAACTTCTGTCTTAGAAAGAAAAAAAGAGATTGGAATAATGAAAGCTATAGGAGCAAAAAACAAACACATTTTCTTTCAATTTCTCGTCGAGTCAGGACTAATGGGTTTTGTAGGGGGAACCCTTGGAATTATTTTTGGATTGCTTGTAGGTTATTTAGGAGTAATGGGAATTAATAGTTTTATTGGAGCAACAACTTCTCCAAAATTCAACATACCTTTAATTTTCTTTTCGCTTTTAGGAAGTTTTTTAATAGGCGCAATAGCTGGAATTATTCCAGCAATGCGTGCAGCAAACCAAAATCCAGTCGACGCTTTAAGAGGATAAAATGAAAAAAATTTATGCTGAAATCGGAATAGGGAATAAAAGTTTTTTGTCTACAGAAATAGAAGAGAAAAACAAAGAATTTAGGATTAGAACATTTATTTTCCCAGAGAAATTAAAAGAAATTTATTTTAGATTGTGGGTTTTTAGATTTGTAATTATTTTATCTTTTTTTAAGGGAATATTTTTAAGAAAAAAATCAAAAAACAATTTTAAATTTTTAATTGGTTTTGGGGGAGTACAAAAAATTTAAAATGATAGGTAAAGAATCAGTAAAATATTCATTAAAAAACCTAATGCAGCGACGAGCAAGAAGTTTCTTCACAATTTTATCAATTTTTATTGGAATCTCAACAATTTTTATTTTTGTTAGCTTCGGATTAGGACTTTATAATTATATTGGGGATTTAACAGAAAGTTCTTCTGCAGACAAAGTAATAATCATGCCAAAAGGAGGAACACTTTCTATGTTAGATTCAAATGTAAAATTAACTGAAGATGATATTAAAGCCATTGAAAAAGTTTCAGGAGTTTACGAAGTTACTGGTTCTTATTTCAAAACCATTGAAGCAAAAGCCCAAGACAAAAAAATATATGCTCTTTTCATAAGTTATGATCCTAAAAAACCGTTGGTAATTGAAACATCAAATATTGAAATTCTTGAAGGAAGGGAAGTTAGTCCAGGAAAAGCAGAAGTAGTATTAGGATATAATTATTTTGTTCCTGAAAAAATTTTTCCAAGAGAAATAAAAATTAATAATAAAATACAAATAAACAATAAAGAATTAAAAGTTGTTGGATTTTTCGAAGAAGTGGGCAATCCTCAAGATGATGCACAAGTTTACACCTCCAACAAATACATGGAAAAATTTTACGAAGGAGAAGAATTAAATTATGGTTGGATTATTGCGCAAGTTGATTTAAAAAACATAGAAGAAATAACAAAAAAAATAGAGGAGGCATTAAGAAAAGAAAGGGATTTAGATAAAGGCAAAGAAGACTTTACAGTGCAATCTTTTCAAGACATGATTGAAGGTTACTCTGCAGCACTTGACATTGTTATCGGATTTGTAGTTTTAATTGCTTTAATTTCTATTTTAGTTTCTGCAATAAACACAGCAAACACAATGATAACATCTGTTTTAGAAAGAGTAAAAGAAATAGGAATTATAAAATCAATTGGTGCAAAAAATAAAGAAGTCTTTGGAATATTTTTATTTGAATCAGGATTTTTAGGTTTTGTTGCAGGAATTATTGGAGTGGGTATCGGTTATCTATTAAGTTCAATCGGCGGAAATATTTTACAATATCTTGGTTATGGATTTTTACAGCCTGATTTTAATCCTTGGCTTTTTGCAGGATGCATAATCTTCGCAACATTAACTGGCGCAATAAGTGGAGTCTTCCCAGCAATCCGCGCTTCAAAAACAAATCCTGTTGATGCGCTGAGGTGGGAATAAATATTTGATAAATATTATAAAAATATTTTAATCACAAAATTTATATACCCAAAAAGTCTCATAAACTGAAGCAAAATCAAACTTTCATACTTTTTAGTAGTAACAAAATCAAAAAGTTTAAAAACACAATAATTCTAATTTTTTTGGACTTCAAAAATGATTATAATAAAAAAGAAAAAAAAGGGTGATAAAAATCTTAAAAAAACGGATATAAAAGTTGTTACAAAATATGGATTTGAAAAACCTATATGGGCAGTGACTCTGGAAGATCTATATGATGAAGATGAAATTATTCCTCAAGATGATGAAAAGATTGTTAAAGAACATATTAAAATAATAGAATCATATTCTAACAAGGACAAAAAAATTTTACAAAAAATCAAAAACAAAAAATTTGAAAATCAAAATATTTTGAAATTAAAATTAAAGCCATTTGAAATATATAAAAAAGAAAAACTTGATGAATTACTATCTTACCCATTAATAAAAAATAATTTAGAATATTTGCCACACCAACAAGAAGGAGCAATAAGAATTTTAAGAGACATGGATTGTAGAGCATTACTTGCTGACGAAGTTGGATTAGGAAAAACAATAACAGCAGGAATGGTTTTAAAAGAATTGATTTTCAGAAGATTAGTTAAACGTGTCCTAATATTAACTCCTCCTTCTTTAATGAATCAATGGAAAGAAGAATTAAAAGAAAAATTTAATTTAGATTTTAAGTTTATTAATACTACATCTGACTGGGTTAAAACCAAATATTGTCTTGCTTCACTAGATAGAGTCAAATGGTTTGACAAAAAATTAAAAAAATTTAAGCATGATAAGGCACATGAAATCTATTGGGATTTAATTATTGTCGATGAAGCCCATAAATTAAAAGATCGTAGAACTGATCGGTGGAAATTTGTGGATAAACTTCAAAAGAAAAGATTGTTATTATTAACTGCGACCCCATTTCAAAATGATTTGCTTGAATTATACAATCTTCTCTATCTATTGAAAAGAGGTCATTTAGGAACGCTCTCAAAATTTAAAGAAAAATATTTATTACAAGAAGATAAAAGACATCCATTAAATCCAGAAGAACTTAAAACTAAGCTAGATGAAGTTATGATTAGAAGAAGACGGGATCAAACAAAAGTGAAATATAATAAAAGAATTGCTAAAATAATTGAGGTAAATTTAACCAAAGAAGAATATCAAATATATGAGAATATTATTGAATTATTAATGAAACATTATTTAAATTGGAAAGAGGAGAAAATAGATACAAAAATGGCAATCTATTCTATTCTACCTAAAATTACAAGCTCTTCTAGATCATCTATTCAATCCCTGAAAAAAATTGTAAATAATCCAAAATATCATTTATCAACAAAAAATTTTGCAAAAGAAATATTAAAAAATTATAAAAAAATAAAAATAAACTCAAAAATAAAAAGGTTAATTGAAGTTGTGGATAATATTCTTTCTAAAGATAAACAAACTAAAATTATAATTTATACAAAACATCCAGCAACCTTAAAATATATTGTATCAAAATTAAAACCAAAAAAATTACAGGTTGTAGAATTTTTTGGAGGATTAACCCCAAAAGAAAAAAACAAAAGAATTAACGAATTTAAAAATAATGCACAAATATTAATTAGTACAGATACAGGTTCAGAAGGATTAAATTTGCAGTTCTGTAATAACATAATTAATTATGATCTTCCCTGGAATCCCATGTTAGTTGAACAAAGAATTGGTAGATTAGATAGAATTGGGCAAAAAAAAGAGATTAATGTTTATGCCTTGGCAACTAAAAAAACAATTGAAGAAAATATTGTGGACTTAATTGTAAAAAAAATGTGTTGCATTGGATTAGTAATGGGAGAATTGCCAATAATTTTAATAAACATGGGTCTAGATTCTATAGGAAAATCTGGTTCTAATAAAATTCAAGAAAAATTAATGAACGCATTTATTGAATCAAAAGATAATTTGGAAAAATTTGCTAAAAGCATTGATGAGGTAGAAAAGCAAATAAATAAAGGAGTTGAAAAATATCAAATTACAAAGAAACTAAATTCAAATTTACTTGATTAAAAATGGTTACTAAATTAATTAAGAGCTTAAATGAAAAAGGCCAAACCACTCTTTTCAAAATAGTTGGAAATTCAAATAAACTTAATAAAAAGACAACAAAAAAAATTAAAAAAGAACATTTTTCCAGATTTACATTCCTTGTTTCATTGCAATATCTTAATGAAAAAGAAAAATTTCTAAGTGAAGTTTTTATTAAAAATAATAAAGTTATAAAAATAGATTTAAAATCTTTCAAAACCACTACTGGCAAAAGCAAAGAAATAGAAATTGACAATATTGATACAGAATATGAAATTGCAAAGAAAAATATTAGAAAAAAAATTAAAAAGAAAAAAAAATATTTTAACGCGATTAATTTATTAAATGAAAAATTAGAAAAAGAAATTGAAAGAATCTATAAACATTATATGGATCAATCTACAGAAAAAGATTTTGAACTTGAAAATGCTAAAAAGAGATTAAGTCAATTAAAATCTCAATTAAATCATTCCAGAGAACATAAAGAAATAATAAACCTAAGAAAAAATATAAAATTTAAAGAAGAACAAATAAAAAGTTTAAAAGAAGATGAATATAAAAAAAGATTAGAAAATGAACGGCAATTTTTTGTTGAAGATGAAAAAAATAAATATAGCCTAAATATAAAAATTGAATTGTTTAATATATCAATTTTTTATCATAATCAAATTTTGAAAGATTTTAGTTAATTCATTAAAAATTTCACAACTTAGCCATTCCTCGACGATGAAGCGAACGCTGTTTTTTCTTTTTTCTTTGCCTAAAAATCCACCAAATAATTAAAATAATCACAACTAAAACAAGAACATATAACCATCCAGAAACAGAAGATTCATCACCATTTCTTTTTTCAAAATAAGAGGAATCAAAAACAACTATTTTTTCTAACGATCTTCTCTCGCCAACTTCATCTGTATAAAAAATATCTATTTTAATCTCTCCGTCAACAACAGTTGATTCAAAATCTGCAGAAGTATATTCATTTGAATCTAAATCCCCAACAACAATTCTATTGCTTCCTCGAATTTCAATATTTTCCTGTTTTGGAATTTCCAAAGTCAATGCCTCAACATCAACATCTGCAATATTCAAAATTTCAATTGTAAACTCGTCTGTTTCATAAGAATAATCTTTAACATGCAATTCAAAATCTGCAATCACATCTTCGACTTTTATCTCAAATCTTTTCTTAACAGAATTATTAGAATCTCCTGGAGAATATTTAACTTCAACTTCATGAAATCCGTCAAGCACATCTGCATCAACTTTCAATTTATAAGGAATCATCCACCCAGTTTTATAATTTTTTACATAAGTACTTTGATCTAAAATTCTTTTTGTCTCGCCCTCCACAATTGTAAAAGGAAACGATGGTATTAATTCAAAAATTGCACCATAACATTCTGAATTATCAACCCCATTTACTTGAAATACAATCTCAACATAACTATTTGGACTAACAGGATAAGGATCTTGGTTTAATAAAACAGCGTCGAGCTCACAACTAGCATTTACAAATACAAAACTAAAAATAAAAACTAAAAATAACAAAATCACCTTCTTTTTCATTTTCTATTCAATGAACTAAAGCTTTTTTATTTTTAAACTTAACTCTTGTTTCTTCAACAATATTTTTTGCTTTAAATGAAAAAAAACTCACCCCCAACATAAAAACCCCAAACAAAATAAAAATAAATTTAAATGGAAAAATTAAAAGAACAACTGCGCCTAAGGCCCGAGAGAAAAAAGAACTTATTCCAATAGTTGTATTATATGCCGGATAAAATTTGTCGCGTTCTTCTTTAGTAATTATGTCTAAAAAATAAGATTCTGTCGTAGATTCAACCATGCCTGCACCAAAACTTGCAAGAGAAAGAATTATTAAAATTACATAAATGTTTGAAACAAAAAAGCAAATAAATGCAGAGACTGCCAAAATCAAGTAGCCAAAGAAAAAAACTTTTTTAAAACCCCTTTTCCCAACATATTTTCCTACAGAATATTCAACTAAAATTAAGGGAATTACAACTGCTCCCAAAAAATAACCAATTATTTCTTCTCCAAGCCCGGCATCAAAAATATAAATTGGAATATAAATATAAATTAAAACCCACCAAAAATCCCTACCTCCACTTAAAATATAAGAAATTACTCTTTTCTTTTTTTTAAAAAAATCTAAAAAAATCCTATGTGGTTTTTTATCTATTTTCTTTTTAACCCGGTTATCTTGAATTCCGAAAAAATTCATTAAAACAAATGAAATAAAAATTGTAGCAGCACCAAATAAAAAAACAAAATTAATTCCAAGATTCGAAGCAATATACCCTGCCAAAATCGGCGCAACAAAAAAGGCTAAATTCAAAACAGTATAAATAAATCCCTCATTTTTTGAAACAGAAGTATCTCTTGTTTTGTCACGAATTATTATTCCATACAAACTTATTCGTAAACTTCCAATCACAGAAACCGCAATACCCAACAAAATAATTAAAAAAATATTTGAAATCATAGAAAACAAAACATAAAACAATGCAAACAAAAGCAAAATAAAAGAATAAACTTTTGTTTTTTTGTGTTTCTCAATAAACGGAACCCAAAAAATATAAGCAACAACTCCCACAATCATAAAAAATGCAGTTACAAAACCAACATACGAAGCATTATGTAAATATGATTCAAGATAAACTGCCCAAATTGTCGTAACAGCCGCAATACCCAGCGACGTAAAAAACCCTGCCAGACCAAGTTTACTTACCTGCGAAAAACCACCTCTTTTTACAATGTGCATTAATTCTATAAGAAAATATTTTTTTTAAATCTTTGTGGAGAAATTCCAATTCACCTTCTTCGCCTAATCAAAACAAAAATAACAATTCCTAAAATTAAAACCACAAGAATTAAACCCAAAACAATCCAAGTAAAACTTGTTCCAGATTCTTGCTCTTCAAAAATAACATTAAAAGAAGTTGTCCAACCTGTTCCAAGTGTAACCATCCCGCCAGTGTCTTCATTAACTGTCTTTACATCCATTTCAATTTTTTGAAAACTCTTACTATAATCCTCAGGAACAACAATTGTCAAAGGAATCACAGTATCAGAAGTATGTACTTTTGCAGTATAAGTTGTTTTTTCTAAACTAGCAATGTCACCACCCTGTTTAAGCACAACCTCCACAGTTATGTCTTTATCGCCAACCATATTCTGCAATTCAAAATTAACAATTTTAGTTTCACCATAATTCATTGTCAAAGGATAATCTTTCCAATAAGGAGATACAATTCCTGCCGCACTAATTGAAGCAACCAAAGCAACTGCTAAAAAAACTGCACAGATTGCAAAATATAATTTATTTTTCATTTAACCGTATGAAACTACCCAGGCATATGCTGGCCCCCTTGTTGAAGTTGAATATACTTGTGATGAAACAAACGGAACCGAAGTTATGCAATAATAAATATTTGCTACACCTACAGGTCCAGGATTTGCATTTATTAAAGTGTCAACAGGATTTCCGTCACCACCTAAGGCAACTGCAGTTACACCAACATCACATTCTGCAGGAGTTGCTCCACCTGTTGTAGACCCAACACTAAAATCACTTGCAGGAATAAATTCTCCTGCAGTTGTCTCACCTTCTAAATCATAAGCAGTCAAAGTAATTGTACCTGCATAATTCCCCATATTTGTAACAACGGTAGGGTCGTTAGTTGAATTTTGATTTATAGCTCCAGGTGTAAGCGTATCCCATATTAAATTTGAAGGTGAAAGCGGAACTTCCATTGCTGCCAAAAGATTATAAGTAAAATACGCAAGAAGATTTACAGAACCAACCTTAGTTTCCTGATCTTCAACCTCAACATACAAGTCCCAGTTACCTGCCTCATCATAATAATTCATGTCAATTGAACAATCATAGCTTCGTGAATCTGCATCAATATCTGTTGGATTAATACATGTTGCAGTTCGCATAGTTGCTCCACGACTAACCTGCGCAAGTAAAGTTGAATCAACAATATTAGCAACACCATCTAAATCAGTAACAACAACAGTAAAATCCACAGCCACAGTGTTATTTTCTGAAGGAGTTACTGCAGCAATTGAAGCGCTTGGCTCATCAATTGATGGAATGTGTGTTCCTGCAACACTTACTGAAACATCTTGTGTATCTGAGGAAGCTTTTCCTGAAGGATTAAAAATATTATCTAAAAAACCTGCAGAAACAAAACAGATTGACAACAAAATTATCAACGACAAAGAAAATAATTTCACTGAAATTCCTCTTTTCATAAAACACATAAGAAAATCTTCTTTTTAAATTTTTTGTTAATTCCTTTCAACTTCAGGATGCCTATGTTGAAGTTGTTTTCTTTCTTCAAGCATTTTAATGTGCTTGTCTTTTTCTTTTTTGTAATCTTTTGAACTTGTCTTTAAATCTTTAATCATATTTGCTACATATTCTCCGCCGAGAAAGTGTGGGGTTAAGACATAGTCTGCACCTTTTTTGTAAAGCTCGAGAGCATTATCAATTTCATGCGCCCGCACAATTATTATTGCTTTTGAATTAACCAACCGCACAGCTTCAATCAAAGACCGGTTTGTCTCATAATCTGGAATCGTCGAAACCGCAATCTTAATTTTCTCTAAAGGCAATTCTTCTAAAAAATCAGCGTCATAAACATCACCATAAACGCACGGAACATTAAAATTAGCCAAAGTCGAAATAATATCTGGATTAAAATCAACAATTAAAAAATTCTTTTTTATTTTTTTCAGCGACCGCAAAATACTATAACCAATCCGATTGTATCCAAATAAAATAGCCTCACAATTCTGCTTCTTCTTTTTTTCACGACGAACTTTCTTACTTTCAAAAAACCGCGCAACATTCTTCATCTTCTTATAAAAACTATTTGCAAAACTAATAAAATAAGTTGAAATAATAATTGTAATTACCAAGGTCAGCGTCACTGTTGAAATAATTTCTGAAGTTATAAAAGCAGGATAATAAAGTGCTCCCAAAGTCAAAACAATCAATGAAAACTCAGAAATCTGTCCCAATGAATTCCCAACTAAAAAAATCGTCCGCTTGGTATAACCATATAGTCCTGTAAAAATCATAATAATAATTGGCTTCAAAATTAAAGCAATAGCAGACAACACAAGAGCATTTACAAAAATATTTCCAATACTTCCTAAAGAAATATTTAATCCCAAAATTATAAAAAAGATAATTAAAAAGAAATCCCGAAGCGGTCTTATTCTCGCTGCAATTTCAGTGCTATACGGAGAAATCGACAAAACAATTCCTGCAATAAGCGCGCCAATTTCAATTGTAAAACCAAGATAACTAAAAAGCGCTGCAATAACAAAACACCAGCAAACAGAAAACAAAAACAAAAGTTCCTGCGACTTTGCAATATTTCTTGTCACCCTCGGCAAAATAAAAAATCCAATTAAAAATAAAACTCCAATCAAAAGCCCGCCACCAAGAAAACCTTTAACAGCTAAATTCCCAAGATTAGTTCCATTTGACAAAGATGAAATAATAATTAAAGCAACAACTGCAAAAAGATCCTGAATAATTAAAATTCCTGTTGCAATTTTTCCGTGCAAAGAGTCGAGCTGTTTCTGATCTGACAAAATTTTCATTAGAATAATTGTACTACTAAATGAAAGCGCGATTCCAATAAATACTGAAGCCACCGAACTATAATTCAAAAGTTTAAATGCAATCAAAAAAGTCAAAGCAAATGTAAGAACAATTTGAATAATTCCAATAACAAGTGAAGACGCTCCAATTTCCTTAATAACCTTGGGATTTAAATGAAGCCCAACAATAAAAAGCAAAAACGCAATTCCAAAATCAGAAAAAATCTGAATCACTTCTTTATTAAGGCCAAACGAAAGAATAAACGGACTGATTATAATTCCTGCAAGAATATAACCTATTATTATTGGCTGTTTAAAACTTTTAACAATATATGAAAGTATAAATGCTGTAAACAAAATTACTGCTAACTGAATAAATATCGCTGCCATCCTCTTTTAAAAAATAAATTAAATAACTATAAAAAGGTTTTGAGAATTTAAAATTAAATTTTATGTAGCTGTGCAGCCATGCTTCTTAATTCATAAGGGGCAAATGCATTTTTTTCAATAGTTATACTATAAGCATTTACTTGGTCCCAAACTCCTTGTTCTTTTGCTGCATCCCTAACCACACCATATGCTCCACTTGCATAGGTTAGTCCTGCAATGGGTTTACCCCTTGGTTTTGGGTTGACTTCTTCTCTGGTTCCCACTTTAATCCAATGCCCTGTTTCATCTTCGGTTATTTCTACGAGTCTTTTCTTTGCCATTTATTTACTTTGTAGGATTTAGTTTATAAAAATTATTGTGTTTTTCTTCCTAGAAAGCTTTTTAAACCTTCATTTGGATTTAAGTAGTATCTTAGTTTCCGAACCATTCGGAGACAAAGCAAGGTTCGGCGGGTCGTTGGATAGAAAACTCGCTGGAGGTTTTCAATGGCAAAAGTAAGAATCAAATTAAATTCAATAGATATAGAAATGCTTAATGAAATTTGCGATTCAATTAAAAGCATTGCAAAAAAATCAGGAATAGTTATTTCTGGACCTGTGCCGCTGCCGACAAAAAAACTCAAAGTAACAACAAGAAAATCGCCGTGTGGAGACGGAACCGCAACATTCGACAACTTTGAAATGCGAATTCACAAAAGACTAATAGACCTTCCTGCAAATGAAAAAGTTCTGCACCACATTATGCGAATGAAAATCCCAAAAAACATAAACATTAAAATTGAGATGAAGGATTAATTTTATATACTCTTTTTCCCAAAAATATTCATGAACAAAGGTGCAATTTTTGTTATGGTCATTGTTTTACTTTTAGCAATGGTCTTCGGAATATTAAACAGAGGCACAACAGGTCAGACTACAATGGAGAAAAAAGGAACAATAATTTTACTTGAAACAACAAAAGGAAACATAGAAATTGAATTATATAAAGACATGGAAATAACTTCTGGAAACTTTGAAAAATTAGTTAAAGAAGGTTTTTACAACAACATTTTATTTCATCGGGTCATTGATGGATTCATGATTCAAGGCGGAGACCCACTAACAAAAGACCCAGCAAAAAAAGCATTGTGGGGAACAGGTGGGTCTGAAGTAATTAAAGATGAATTCAAAGACCATTCAAATATTCGCGGAACAATTGCAATGGCAAACGCCGGACCAAACACAGGCTCAAGCCAATTTTTCATAAACCTTGTAAACAATAATTTCCTTGACACAAAACACCCAGTTTTTGGCGAAGTTATCAAAGGAATGGAGATAGTGGATGCAATTGCAAAAGTTGAAACAGATTCTTCAGACAGACCAATTGAAGAAGTTAGAATAATCAAAGCAAGTGTTATTGAATAATTAATCTTCTCCACAAGCAATAAATTTATATACCTTTACTTTTTATCTAAATTATGGAAAAAGAAATTGGAAAAATCCAAAAAAACCCAACAACAGACATCATGATAAGAGTCGATGACTTTGGTGGAAAGCGCGGTGTAACAATAAGGGAATTTGTAACTTCTGACAGATACACAGGTTTCACAAAAGCAGGCACACGAATTTCCCCAGAAAATTTCTTAAAATTCAGGGAAATGATAAACTCAATTAACCTTGAAGAACTTAATGCTCCTGCAGACGGCGCAGAAATTCAAAACAAAACTCAAGAAACTCTAGAAAAAGTAGATGCAAAAACAGAAAAACCAAGCGACTTACCAGATTATTAATTCTAAAATGAAACAAATAGAAAATAAATTTACTTCAAGAAGAAATAAAAAAAGAAATATAATGAACTTTATTTTCGCTGCCACTCTAATTTGTTATTCTTTATCTATAATTGTAGCAACATCAATTCCAAAAACACCTAAAAAAGAAATACAAATTCAATATTTCCCAAAACCAAGAATTCAAGATGCTTGTTATAGATCTTCACCTCATCTTGATTCTTTAGTTTTTTCTACTAAATACAAAACAGTTGGCCCAATTTAATTATGAATTCTTATGCAAAACGAAACATTTAAATAGTATTATGAATTGATATTCATAACTAAAATAGCTTTATTTAATAAAGCAGGAGATTTAAAATGCCAGGACAAGATCAAACAGGACCTTCAGGACAAGGACCTATGACTGGACGAGGATTAGGACGTTGTGGAAGAGGACTTAGACAAGGTTTTAACAGAGGCTTTGGATTCCGAAGAGGTTTTTCCCAAAACCAAGATTTAGAATTAACAAAAGAACAAGAAAAGAAAATCTTGGAAGCAGAACTTTCAGAAATTGAAGCAGAAAAATCTGAAATAGAAAAAAAGCTAAAAAATTTAAAGTAAATTTATTTTGTTTTAAAATGGTAAGACCATGTAAAAGACGAAGAGTAATGGGCCGGCCAAACTCTTTGTACTTCAAACCTGCAGGAATAAGAATGTTAAGCCTAGAAGAAACAACATTAACCATGCCTGAATTTGAAGCAATAAGATTAATTGATTTAGAAGAACTTCCTCAAGCAACAGCATCACAAAAAATGCATATCTCACAATCAACACTTTCAAGAATTTTAAAGTCTGCAAGAAAAAAAATTTCAGAATCAATAATCAAAGGAAAAGCAATTAAAATTGAAAGGAGGTAAAAATGAAAATAGCAATAAGTTCAACAGGAAAAACTTTAGAAGAAGAAATAGATCCAAGATTTGGTAGATGTGCTTATTTTTTAATTGTTAATATAGAAAATAAAGAAATAAAAGAAGTTAAAGCAATTGAAAATACAGCAAAGGCACAATCAGGAGGAGCAGGAATTACTGCCGGAGAAATTGTGGCAAATCAAGATGTTAAAGCAATAATAACAACAAATCTCGGACCTAGAGCATTTGAAATATTTGATCAATTTAAAATTAAAGTTTATTCTGGTCAAGGAAAAATAAAAGATGTTGTAAATGAGTTTATTAAAGGTAATTTAAAAGAATTATCTAATGCAAATGGACCACAACATCAAGGATTAAATTAAAATGAAAATAGCAGTAACTGGAGGAAAAGGTGGAACTGGAAAGTCCACTGTTGCAACATCTTTGGCAGTAGAATTTGCAAAAACAAAAAAAACTTTGCTAGTAGATGCCGATGTTGAGTGTCCAAACGACCATCTTCTTTTAAATGCAAAAAGAAAAAAATATTCTGATGTTTTCCAGCCAATTCCAAAATGGGATTTAAAAAAATGCACAAAGTGTGGAAAATGCGCAAGTGTTTGTAAACAAAATGCAATTGTTTTTGTAAAAAACAAATATCCTGCTTTTATTCCAGATGTTTGTATTGGGTGTCAAGCTTGTAAAGTTGCTTGTCCTACAGGAGCAATCTCTATGACAAAAAAACAAATAGGAACAATTTATATGGGAAAAAATTATAATGTGGATTTAGTTATTGGAGAACTTAAATTAGGAGAATTGGCTTCAGGGGAAATTGTTTCTTCTCTAAGAGAAAAATCAGAAGAAATTAATAAAAAATTAAAATCAGAAATAATGTTAATTGATTCTGCTGCAGGAATTGGATGTCCTGTTATTGCTTCTTTGGTTGGAACAGATTATATTGTGGCGGTAACCGAACCAACACCCTCTGCATTGCATGATCTAAAAAGAGTTCTATACTTAGCAAATCATTTTAAAATTCCTTCGGGAATTGTGATAAATAAATTTGATTTAGATAAAAAATTTTATAAAAAAATAGAATCTTTTGCAAAAAAAAATAAAATACCTATAATTGGAAAAATTCCATATAAAAAAGATTTTGTTCAATCAACAATTAAAATGAAACCTGTTGTTGAAATAAATCCAGATTATGAAAAAATATTTAAAGAAATTATAAATAAAATAAAAAACTTTAAAAAATAAAAAAGTAAATATATAATATGAAAAAAAATAATCTAATAAACATTTTAATTGTGCTAGCTGTTTTAATTCTCGCATTAATAATTTTACTTTATCCAAAATCAGAACCAAACACCGACGAGCAAACTGCAAAATGTATTGGAGAAAATTCAATTCTTTATGTCCAAGTCGGATGTCCTCACTGTAGAACTCAAGAAGAAATGTTTGGAGAAAATTTAGAGCATATTACAATAGTTGATTGCTGGGAACAAAAAGAATTATGCACAGACATAATCGGAACGCCGTCGTGGAAAATCAGCAATGAAATTTACCGCGGAGTCAGAGAAATCAATGAATTAAAAAACTTAACAGGATGTTAAATGGTTGAAGCAAATTTTTTAGGAATCACAGGACTTGCATTAGTTGATGCAATTAATCCGTGCGCGCTCGCAGTTTTATTTATGGTACTTTTAGTTTTACTTCTCCAAGATCCAAACAAAAAAAACAGAGTTCTCGTCGGCGGAATCTCATTCACTCTCGCAATCTACATTGGATACTTAATCTACGGATTAATAATTGTAACTCTTTTCACATCAATGGCAACATTTTTCAAAAACATTTCAGTTTATATTTACAACGGTTTCGCAATTTTGGCAATGCTCATAGGCGCGCTCCAGATTAAAGATTTTTTCTATTATAAAAAAGGAAGCATTGGAACAGAAATGCCTCTCTTCATGCGACCCAAAGTAAAAAAAACAATTAATAACATAACTTCAGTAAAAGGAACTTTTCTAATTGGACTCTTTGTCACGTTATTCCTTCTCCCATGCACAATCGGCCCATACATTGTCGCCTCTGGACTTCTATCTCAACTCGGAACTTTCGGCGCACTTCCATGGCTACTTTACTACAATCTAATTTTTATTTTACCCATGTTAATAATAATTCTCCTAGTATATTTCGGCATCTCAAGAATCCAAGAACTTGAAGGCTGGAAAGAAAGAAACATCAAAAAACTTCACCTCATCTCAGGAATTCTTCTCTTCCTCGTCGGAATAAGTTTACTTTTAGGCTGGATATAATTTAGAAAGGATTAACCCAAATAATGGAAAAATGAAAATATATTTATTAAGACATGCAGAAAGAGAACATGGAGAAAAACAAGATACTCTTACTAAAAAAGGACTGGTGCAAGCACGAGAATTAAAATTTAAGTTAGGAAAATTCAATGTTGATAAAATATATTGTTCTACTTCAAATCGTTGCAAAGAAACAATCAAACCATTTTTAGAAGAATTTAATGGAGAAGTTGAATATATTTCAGACCTTGAAGAAATGAGGCTCGGAATCCTTCAAGGAAAAACCGCACAAAAATTTAGAGATACCCTTAAAGAATCAGGTTTAGATAAAGATGAATTTCGCCCAGAAGGAGGAGAAAACTTAGAAGATTTTGAAATAAGAATAAAAAATTTTATATCTCTTTTAAAAAATAAGGACGAAAAAAATATTTTAATTTCAACACATGCAGGAGTTATTAAACTATTTTTCAAATTCTTAAAAAATGAAACAATTACAAAACCAGAATTTGCTTCTATTTCATATCTTGAAATTTAAAGAAAAAAGATTAATCAAAACTAAAACTCAGTCAAAGGAGCTTTCTTTATTGTATTAAGTTTATCACACTCGCAACCTCTCCAACACTTATTAACTTTATCGTAAGTTGTGCAAGTGTTTTCGACAATAACTTTTACTGTTTCTTCGTCTGTCAATTCACCGTCGCTAACAGTTACCTTAAAAGAATAAGTTCCAGCGCTTTGCGCTGAAGTTTTCCAATAAAATTTTGTGCCATCCCAACTAAATAAACTACTACTAATTTCATAAGTTAAATCATCGCCATTTAAATCAGTTGCCTTAGGATAAATATTAACTGCATTCATTTCCCCAACAACAATATCACTAAATGGCGCTAAGATCGGCGCTGTCGGCGGATAAGAAAAATCCAAAACCTCCTCGTCTTCATTATTATTATCATTACTCTCTATTTTCAAATCAGCTTCATCAACAACAGCCTTAATCACAAAACTTTCCTGAATATCAGAACTAAAACTTGTCTGAACTTCTGTATAAGAATTCTCATTAACATCAACATTTTCCTCATAAATCAATTCCTCATCACTATAAATTTTAACATTAACATTTTCCAAATCAACATCTCCAGTATTATAAACAGTTGCAATAATTGTCGCTGTCTGCCCAGGCTCAACAACATTCTCCACAACATTTTCTGAAAAACTCAAAACAGGATTCAAATCCCCATACCAAGAAGTATCAACCCACTGCCGCACACCCCAACCAGGACCACTCGGCCCATCATACTCAAAAACATCTTTAATTTCAGCAAAATCATAACCAATCGAGCGACCAAACAAATCAATCACAACCATGTCAGTAAAATAATCAGAAATCTGCCACATTGAATCAGCATAATTTAAAGTATCATCATTATGTTCAACTAAATTATAAAAATCAGAAAAATCCAAATTATAATCATCTCTAAGCATACTATACATCCAAGCAACAATATCATAACCAAAACTTTCCTGAATTTCCCTATTGTAAACAGTTGTATCATGATAATCATTTGTAACATAATCTTCCCATTTATATCCAGCAACCCCATTATGATAAATAGAATAATCTGCTGTTTCTTGATTTATATCTTCAAATTCACTTAAAATATTATACTCATTATACTCTGAAAAACCTTCTGTTAACCAAGACCTTACAAAAATAGGTAAGGGATTAATTGAATGTAATGATTCATGTAATGCCCCTGACATATAAAACCAATTTTCACCAAGCTCACCAGAATTACTAACAACCTCTCCATTTTCATAATAAGGTTTTTGACATTCTGTTTTATATAAGGGACTTGAAAAATAAATATGTGCTTCAGTTGGATAAGCAATCCCCCCCCAACAACCTCCAGAAGAGTCAGTAACATAAATCTCTAATTTCTCGTCATAAAATTCTTCAGAACTCCAACCTGTGTTTGCTTCCATTAATTCATATCTTGGTTCAAATAAATCAAAGAACTCGTCAATCTCAGGCGTGTTTGCATTATAATAATTTTCTTCAATGTAAACTTCAAATCTATCATAAGACAAATGCACCCAAGCATTCGGCGACTGTGAAATAGAAGTTCTATCTTTTGAGCCATCAAAATCATCAACAATAAAAGGAACTTCACGCCCATTGTAAATCATAACTTCATTGTCATAATCTAAAATAATTTCTTCACCTTCAGGAGTTTTAATAATCTTTTCTCCTGTCTTATCAATAGTTACAATATCTACTTCAATATCTTCTTTTTCTTCTTTATCATCTTTAATTTCTTCAGGAATATAAGTTTCAAAAACTTCTGTTTTAAAAAGTGCTTCAGGCCCATCTAAACTAAAAGCCCCTTTAATTACATTTGCCTGCAAACTCCCACCAAAATCAACTTCTGCATTTGTCTTACTAACCTGCACAATAACCATAAATAAAGTATTAACTAATAAAAGCACTGACACAAGAAGTGCCAAAGTAATTGTTTCTTTTCTCATAAAATTTAAGAGCATTTAATTTATTTAAATCTTACTATAAGAAGAAATAAGAGATTTTATTTTAGAAGAATGGAAAAAAGAAAAAGGCTTTGAAAAATTATTAGCAAAATGCGTTGATTATCTAAAATCAAACAATAAAAATATTTAAATATCCTAATTATTTAACTATTCAATGAAAAGAGGAAACACAGTAAAGTTAATATCTTTATCTTTTATACTTTTATTATCAATATCTCTTGTTTCTGCAAGTTTTTTAGGAAACTTATTTGAATTTATAATAACTGGAAAAGTCACAGGTGGAACAACAGATTGTTATGATGGCGACGGACCAGACAATTTTGATGAAAAAAGCAGTGTAACAATTGGGATAGATGTTTATAATGATTATTGCTTTGGAGATATTGCCTATGACTATTATTGCTATTGCACAGATTTAGATTCAACTGGAACAGCAGATGTTGGAGGAGCAACATATTCTTTTTTAAATTTATTTAAATCATTTTCAATAACAGGTAAAGCAACAGATGATGGTCCTGACCCTGTAAACCCTGATGAACCTACAGGTGAATCATGCAGTGCAGCAAAAACTTCAATAGATTGCATGGCCGAGCTAGGATTGCCTTGCTACGCAGGAAGATGCGGTTGCACAATAGGAGAAACAATGCCTTGTGGACCTGAAGAATCAGGAATAGGAATATGTACCTCAGGAAATCAAACCTGTCAAGCAGACAAAACATGGGGAACTTGCACAGGCGCAGTATATCCTGGAATAGAAACCTGCAATGGATTAGATGATGATTGCGATGGTTCAACTGATGAAGGAACATTATGTTCTGCAGGATATGCATGTATTCAAGGAAGATGTATTTTAGGAAATCCGGGATGTAATGATGGGGACAATGATGGATATGGGGTAAGTGGTTCAATTTCTTGTCAATATAGTGGGACAGACTGCGACGACACTAATCCAAATGTAAACCCCGGAGCAACAGAAACATGCAATAACGACGGAGTTGACAATGATTGTGATGGAGTTGCTGATGAAGATGACCCTGATGCAGATAAGTGGTGTGAAAACACATATGCTTCTGATATGGAAGACCCTATTTGTGATAAAATATATGGATCTATTGCGGCTACTTGTCTTCCTTCAGGAATTAGATACCAGCCTTGCCCAGACAATGATAATGATGGGTATTATGTAATTGTCGCTAACTGCCAATTACAAGACAATCAAATTGCAGGAGACTGCGACGACACCAATCCAAATGTAAATCCAGGAGCAACAGAAATCTGCAACGGCATAGACGACAATTGTATCTGGGGTGTTGATGATGGTGTTCTAAAAACATATTATCAAGATTATGATCAAGATGGATATGGAAATATTAATATTAAATCCTACGCATGCACAAAACCTTCAGGATATAGTTCATTAAACACAGATTGCAATGATAACAATGAAAACATAAACCCTGAAAAAACAGAAATCTGCGACGATGGAATAGACAATAACTGCGACGATAAAACAGACTGCGACGACACAGCAACTTGTTCTTGTTCAAAAGCTCAAAACTGTTGTGACTGCATCCCAGATTGTTCAAATAAAGAATGTGGTCTAGACGGATGCGGAGGAGAATGTGGAACATGCGACACAGGATATTTTTGTAATGAAGATTACACTTGCACACAAAGTTGCATAGACAAAGATGGAGATGGTTATGGTATAGGTGGATCAACAACTTGCGAATATAGCGGAACAGACTGCGACGACACTAATCCAAATATAAATCCAAAAGAAAAAGAAATTTGCGACGGAATAGATAATAATTGCAACGAAGAAATAGATGAAAATTTATTTCAACTCTGTGGAACAACAAGTGTTGGAATCTGTACACAAGCACAAATATTATGTGAAAACGGAGCATGGAAATATGACTCATGCGATAATCACCCAGATTTCATAACAGCAAACACAGAAGAAATATGTAACAATGAATTAGATGATGATTGCGACGGTTCAGTAGACGAAGGTTGTGGATGCACAAGCGGACAAACAAAATCCTGTGAACCTGAAGAACTTTGTAAAATAGGAGAACAAACATGTGTAAATAGCGAATGGTCAACTTGCGAAGTAACCGGCGACAAACCAAACTGCGACATAGGAAATGCATGCTCTCCAGAAACAGCTGAAACCTGCGGAACAAATGCAGGAATATGTTTAATTGGAATGAAAACTTGCAAAAGCGACGGAACATGGGGAGAATGTGTCGGAGCAATTGAACCAGAAGAAGAAATGTGCGAAGATGGAAAAGACAATGACTGCGACGGAATCGCTGATGAACAAGAATGTAAAAAAATAAAAGAAGAATTACAAGACTTAAATTTAAGACCTCAAGACATGATAGAACAAGAAAGCCCAACATATTCATTAGACTCCTCTATACAAACAGGTTCAAGTTCTTCAGGAGGAACAAACAGTGTCGGAACACAAAAAGGATTTTTCTCAAAAGTTGCAGGATTCCTTAAAACAATATTTAACCTAGTAAGATCAATGGTGGGGTTTTCAATTTCAGAAGCACCTCTAAAAACACTTTGCTCTGATTCAGATGCAGGAAAAAATTATTTCCTTATGGGTTCAGGTCAAGGCCTAACTCAAAACGACGCTGAAATCTGGTTCGAGGACTTTTGCTACGAAGAAATGCAAAGCAACAAAGTAGATAAATGCGCAGGCGACAACTGTTACTTAAAAGAATATTTCTGTGACATGGAATATATAAAATCAGAAACAGAAATAACTTGTCAGTACGGCTGTGTCAACGGCGCGTGCGTCCCAGACTCAAGCCTCAACGACAACTGTTTATATTTTGACAAAGAACAATGGAAATGGATAAATAAATGTTAATTCTTAACTCTATAGTCCACAAACAATTTTATAAAGATTTTATTTTTACATAATTAATGACAGAAATATATTCTCATAGTAAACTAAGTTCTTTTGAACAATGCCCGCGAAAATTTAAATTTAGATACATTGAAAAAATAATTCCCGAGGTTGAAAAAACAATAGAATCACATCTTGGAAGCGCTGTTCACGAAACCCTTGAATGGCTCTACACAAAAGTCAAAGAAAAAATAATCCCAACTCTCGACGAAATAATAGTAAAATACAACCAAATATGGGAAAAAGAATTCAGTAAAGAAATAAGAATTATAAAACCAAGATTAACTTACAAAGATTATTTTAATAAAGGAGTTGAATTTTTAATCACATATTACATTCAAAACCAGCCTTTCGACGACAACACAATCGAAGTCGAGAAAAAAATAGTTCTCGAGCTCGGCGAAAACAAAGAATATAAAATTCAAGGATTTATCGACCGCCTCGTCTACAATCTAAAAACAAAAGAATATGAAATCCACGACTATAAAACAGCAAACTCACTTCCATCAAAAGAAAAAATTGAACAAGATCGACAACTCGCACTTTACTCAATTGCAATAAAAGATATTTACAAAACAAAAAAAAGAGTGCGGCTCGTCTGGCACTTTCTCGCCCACAACAAAAAAATAGAATTAAAAAAAACAGACCAAGAACTCGAACAATTAAAAAAAGATATAATCAAACTAATAAAAAAAATTCAAAACACAACACATTTTCCTGCAGAAAAATCAATTCTCTGCGACTGGTGCGAGTATAAATCAATGTGCCCTGTTTGGGGAAACTCACCACCCGCACCAAAACCAAAACAACAAAAACAACAAAGCCTCGACAATTATCCCACAATAAAAAAATATATTAAAGATTAAGAAAACTTTAAAAAAACTAATTGCGTTTTAAGATAATGAAAAAGAGGCAAAGAAAAAACCAAAATTTTTGGGTTGTCGATGGATTTGTCGGAATTCTCGCACTTGTAATTTACAATTTTCTGCTCTATTTACTAAGTTCAATTGGAATAAAAGGAATCATTCTCACACTCCAACAAACAATGGGATATTTTTGCACAAACACATTCATAGATCTTAAATTTTCAACAATACAAATAATTTTCAGTTTAATAATTGTATTTGCAATCTCCTTTCTCCTCGGAATATTCTTCAGTAAAATTGTAAGAAAACGAAAAAATAAAAATTAATCAGATTCTTCTTTTCCACCCAAAATAACCGGTTTATTTCTTTCTTTTCTAATTTTAGCCAAACACCCTATAAAAATAGCACTAAATAACCCAATCATTCCAAGACTAGACCTTGCCTTTTTATTTATTTCTCTTTTTGTTTCTGCAACATATTCAATATAATTTTCATAAGCAACACTATCTTCTTTCAAAGTTTGTGCTTCAAAAATAATTGAATCTAAATAATGTCTAGAATCAATAGGACTATCATGAATTCTTTGAGCATAAGAAGAAATTTTTTCCAAAGAGGAATTTCTAATTTGAGGCATGGTAAAAGCCAAATATAAACCTGCTCCCAAAGTCCCAAGTCCACAACCAAACATGACCTTATAAACATTCATAAAAAAATAATAAAATTAAGGTTATTTAAAGATTATTATTATTATTATTATTATTTGGGAACATATAAATTAACTGTTGGATGAAAAACAAATTTTTGCGTTCCAGATTCATCTAAACTAGATTCTCTTTCCCCAAAAAAAGCACGAGGTTTCTCTAAAGATTCTATGTTACCACCATCAAAAACAGAACGTTTACTACCTAAAAATCTTTCTTTCTCAAATAAATCTCTATCTTTTTGTCTGGACCTTAAAAATGATTGATTCATAATATCTTCAGTATTTGGAACTCTTTCATATAAAGAATCTCTTATTGTGAATTTGCTTGCTTTATCTCCTTCATCCTGAATAATATCTACTGAAAAATAAGGAGCTTGTTTATCTCTTGCAATTGTTTGTGCCAAATCCACAATTCCACAAACAGTCCCATGAACATATTCTATTCTCCTTTGAAGCACATTTTTTCCAACAATATTTCCTAATCTTTCTTCAAATACAAAAAAATCTCCAAGAAATACAGAACCCAAAAAATTCAAACTATCTAAAGCCACCCCCTCTCCTAATCCTACATTTGATTCTAAGGAATAAGAAATATTTCTTGTAGGCATTACTAAATTAGCAACCTTAAAACTTCTTTCTTTTGCATCCCAAACAATCAATTGAGGTTCTACACTATTTTCTACCATAAATTCTAAACCTATTTAATGTTTATAAACTTTTCTACTATTAACCACTAAACAATTAATACAAAAACTACTTTTTCAATCTTCCTAAAAAATTTACAAAAAACAAAAGAGCGGAAATTAAAAATATAATTCCTCATATTAAATCGCCTTTAACAAAATAATTAATACTGGGCAATAAAAATGCAATTGTTGAAACAAACCAAGGATAAGGCCCTGCAAACCAACCGAATTTATTTCTCATTTATAAAAAAGAATTTTAATATATAAAAATTTATTCTTCAAAACCAGTATCTAAAACTTTAACTAAATCTGTAACATAATCTCCTTGCTGAAGTTTCACAATTCTCACCCCTTGCGCTGCGCGCCCCATCACACGAATATTCTTTAAAGAAGTCCTTATAACAATTCCTTTTGCAGTTGTCATAATAATTGAATCATCATCATTAACACTTACAGTTGTCACAACTTCGCCAGTTTTCTCAGTCACCTTTAAATTAATAACTCCCTTGCCTGCCCTTGCAGTCTTCCGATAATCTTTTACAGCTGTTCTCTTTCCATAACCTTTTTTTGTAATAGTCATAACAGCATCAGTATTTAAAACATCAAGACTCACAACCAAATCATCTTTATCCATTTTAATTCCAGTAACTCCATAACTTGCCCGCCCCATAGATCGAACATCTTTTTCACTAAATCGAATCGCCTTTCCTTTCTTTGTTGCTAAAGTTATCTCCTGATTTTTTTTAATAATCTCCACACCAATAAGTTCATCAGAAGCATCATTCGGAAGATTAATTGCCTTGACTCCTGACGCACGCGGCTTTGAAAAATTTGAAAGTGAAATTTTTTTCACAACCCCTTTCTTAGTTGCCATAATTAAATGATCTTCAAAATTCTTAACAGAAATAACATTTGTAACTCTTTCATTTGATAACTTCAAAATATTAATCACAGCTTTTCCTTTGCTATATCTCTCAGCTTCAGGAATATCATAAGCTTTTAACCACAAAACTCTACCACGCGTTGTAAAAAACATAAGATAGTCATGCGTCGAACAAGTAACAATCTGTTTCACAAAATCACCTGTTGCAAGATTACTTCCAATAACTCCGCGCCCTCCACGGCGCTGCTCTTTGTAAGTTTTAATGTCCATTCGCTTGCAATAACCTTTATCTGTAATTGTCACAACAACTTCTTTTTGCTGAATCAAATCTTTTTCAGAAATCTCGCTAATCCTCTGCAAAACTTGTGATCGTCTTTTATCCCCATATTTATTTTTAAGTTCATTAACTTCCCTAACAATAATTTTCAAAACTTCATTAATATTTCCTAAAATCTTTTCCAAATCTGCAATTCGTTTTTTTAATTCTTCTGCTTCTTTATTTAATTTATCTCTTTCAAGAGAAGTCAACTGCTGCAACTTAGTTTCCAAAATCGCTTGCGCCTGCTTCAATGAAAGTTTAAACTTACTCATCAAATTTTCCCTAGCCTCTGTAGCATGCTTTGATTTCTTAATAAGAACTATAATCTCATCTAAATTCTTAAGTGCAATCAAAAGCCCATCAACAATTTCCTGTCGCTCCTTTGCTTTTTTTAATTCAAACTTGGTTCTATTTGTAATAATTTTTTTTCTATAAAAAACATATTCTTCTAAAACCTGTTTTAAATTAAGAATCTTAGGCTGCCCTCGAACCAAAGCCAAAAAATTAACATTAAAAGAATCTTGCAACCGAGTATATTTGTAAAGAGAATTAATTATGTACTTTGAATTTGCACTTTTTTTTAATTCCAAAACAATCCTAATATTTCCTTTAGCACTCTCATCACGCAAATCCCCAACATCTTTAATTTTTTTCTTATTAATTAAATCTGCAATCTGCGTAATTAAAACAGCCTTATTAACCATATAAGGAATTTCAGTAATCACAACAAGCTCTTTATTTTTTGTAGTTTCAGTATTTACTTTTCCACGAACAACAATTCTTCCTCTTCCAGATTTGTAAAGCTCAAGCATGTCTCCCTGAATCTGCCCGCCAGTTGGAAAATCCGGACCAACAACAATCTCACACAGCTTCTCAAAACTAATTTCAGGATTTTTAATATAAGCATTAATTGCATCACAAACTTCAACCAAATTATGAGAAGGAATATTTGTAGCCATACCAACTGCAATACCTGTCGCACCATTTAAAATCAACGTCGGCAATTTCCCTGGAAGAAGCTCTGGCTCTTTAAGAGAATTATCATAATTTGAAACAAACTTCACAGTTTCTTTATCAATATCTTGAAGTAAATCCATTGAAATAGGAAGTAACCTCGCTTCAGTATAACGCTGTGCAGCCGGAGGATCACCATCAATTGAACCAAAATTCCCTTGACCAAACACAAGAGGATACCTTAAAGAAAAATTCTGAGCCATCCTAACCATTGTTTCATAAATAGCTGAATCACCATGAGGATGATATTTACCCATAACATCTCCAACAATACGCGCAGACTTCTTTGTCTGAGTTCCAGGCTTCACACCCATCTTTTCCATTGCATAAAGAATTCTTCTCTGCACAGGTTTCAAACCATCTTCAATCGAAGGAATCGCACGCGAAACAATAACACTCATTGCATAATCAAGATAAGATTTCTTCATCTCCTTCGCAACTTCAGTATCATAAACTCCTTTCTCAACTTCTTTCATTTCTTCAGGTTTATCAACTGGTGTCATGCTTCTCCTTCTTCATATTTAATTAAAAACTCATTGTCCTCATCAACATCTAAACTAATTTCAGTTTTATTTTCTTTAAGTTCTTCTAATTTTTCAATCCATTCATTAATTTCATCTTCTGACAAAGTTATTTCAGTAACATCTACTTCACACATTTCATCTTCGTTATTTTCTTTTTTTATTTCTTCTTCCATTTTTTATATTAATATTTTGTAATTGCTAAAGCTTATGGCTAATCGCTATGCTACCTCCTCTCCTTTGCTATCAAGATATGTCATCATCTCATCTTCACTTAACTCTTTTGTTTTTATATCCTCTCCTTTCCATTTACACTTTCTACATTCCCACTCTTTTCCACCACCTTCTTCAGCGTCGCTGTTAGACAACACAAGCCCAACATCATCACTACCACACTTTGGACACTCTCGAATCTTAAAAGTTTTCCCAGCATTTTTCTTTGGCAAACTCTTACCCTTTGCCTTTGCATATTCTGCTGGAGAATCATAACCTTCTCTTATCCAATCTGGTGTCGCGAGTTTTGATTTTTTCTTTGCCATTTTAAACATCCAAATTTGCCTCTACGCGAACGACTGCGTCGGTAAGCGTTGGCTTACACATCGAGGTTGGCCTCCTTTGCATTGTCTTGAATAAATTCTTTACGTGCTTGGACATCATCACCCATCAACATACTAAAAACTCTATCTGCCTCAATTGCATCTTCTATAAAGATCTTCTTTATTTTTCTAGTTTTCGGATTCATTGTAGTTTCCCAAAGTTGACTAGCGCTCATTTCACCAAGACCTTTAAACCGAGTAATATTACTTGTCCCAAGTTTTTCTGTTAACCTCTTTAATTCTTTTTCTGAATAAACATAATGATCTTTTTTCTTTCTAACACGAAATAATGGAGGCATTGCAGCATAAACATTTCCATTCTCAATTAACTGCGGCATAAATCTAAAAAAGAAAGTAAGTAAAAGTGCTTTAATATGTTCTCCATCAACATCAGCATCAGTCATAATTATCATCTTATTATATCTTAATTTTTTAATATCAAACTGCTCACCCACTCCTGTTCCAATAACTGTAATTATATTTGCAATTTCCTCACTTGAAAGTGCCCTCGAAGGATTTGCTTTTTCAACATTTAAAATTTTTCCTTTAAGAGGTAAAATTGCCTGTATATCTTTGCTCCTTGCCTGCTTCGCACTTCCGCCAGCACTTTCACCCTCTACAATATAAAGTTCAGTATCATCTGCCTTTTTCTTAGAACAATCTGCAAGTTTACCAGGCAAACCAGAAAGTGAAAAAGCACTTTTTCTTCTAACCAAATCCTTTGCTTTTTTTGCAGCAATCCGCGCCTTTGCTGAATCCAAAGCCTTACTAACAATCTTTTTAGCAACAGCAGGATTTTCCTCGAAAAACTCTGTTAAACAAGAAAGAACAATTGAATCAATAAAACCTTTCATCTCTGAATTTCCTAACTTCGTCTTAGTCTGTCCTTCAAATTGCGGGTTAGGCATTTTAACACTAATAATTGCAACCAATCCCTCTCGAACATCATCTCCAGTCAAAGCAATCTTCCCATTGCTATTTGTCTTTTTCACATAATCATTAATAACTCGCGTGAGCGCTGTCTTAAATCCAGAAACATGTGTCCCACCTTCAACAGTATTAATTGTATTAACAAAACCATAAATGCTCTCCCGATAACTTGTATTATACTGAATCGCAACATCAACCACTGTTCCTTTACTTTCTCGTTTAAAATAAACTGGCTTATGTAAAACTTCTTTATTTCTATTAAGCCATTTAATAAATTCCATTAAACCGCCGGCAGCATAAAATTCCTGTTTCTCATTTTTCTTTTCATCTTTCAAAATAATTTTAAGCCCTGCATTCAAAAAAGCAACTTCTTTAAAACGAGTTTCTAAAACTTTATAATCAAAATCCAGTGCAGAAAAAATTTCAGAGTCAGGCCAAAAAGTAACTTTTGTTCCACTTTCTCCTGGGCCAGCTTTATCAACAACTTTTAATTTGCTTTTTGCATAACCTCTAGAATATTCTTGTCTGTAAACCTTGCCGTCTCGAGTAATTTCAATAATAAATTTTACTGAAAGCGCATTCACAACACTAATACCGACACCATGCAAACCTCCAGAAATCATATAAGATTTTTTATCAAACTTTCCTCCAGCATGAAGTTTTGTTAAAGCAATTTGAACTGCAGGCAAATTATAAGCTTTATTTATTTCAACAGGAATTCCACGCCCGTCGTCAACAACAGTAACAGAACCATCTTTATTTATAGAAATATCAATCTTTTTACAATAACCTGCAAGTGCTTCATCAACAGAATTATCAACAATCTCATAAACCAAATGATGCAAACCTTCCTTTCCTGTCCCACCAATATACATTGCAGGGCGCTTTCTAACTCCTTCAAGGCCCTCTAAAACCTTTATTGCATCTGCCCCGTAATCTGATTTTTCACTCATTTTAGTTTTTTCATATGCGAGAGTTTCCACTCAAGTTTAACAGTTTGGCGAATTTCTAACATCAAAATTCGTAATTTATATTAAAAATAAATCACTTCACTTTATAAACTTTTCGAGCCAAAATTTCAGATTTGTCGTCGATAAAAGAGATTTTTTAACATTTATCTAAAATAAAAAATAAATAAAACTTATTTTAATTTTTAATATTAACCACTACTTAATAGCAACACAACGAAAGATTTAAATAGTAAAAAGGACTAAATAAATTATGAAAAATAAAACATTTATTCCAATTGTCGCAGGACTTTTAATTATATTATCTGCAATAATTATTTTACTAGTTTACACTTTATCAAATGTTTCTGAAAAACCAAAAACACAAGAATATTCTTACACAACTGCGATTTGCGAAAATGGAATTTGCCAAGACTATATTATTGTCTGCGACAACACAGAAGTAATAAGCCAAACTCCAATAACAGGAGCAGCAATTAAAACACCAATAAATTGGCAAGATCCAAGAAACACAGAATTAACTGCAAAATTTTGCAACCTTTCT
>Ga0272443_10001111_pt1 | contig 42229 bp, 47 predicted proteins | sample SSMAcet12_FD_193581 | JGI IMG/M metagenome (GOLD analysis project Ga0272443, IMG submission 193581) | Marine sediment archaeal communities from Little Sippewissett salt marsh, Falmouth, MA, United States - SSM-Acet-12 | ecosystem: Environmental > Aquatic > Marine > Wetlands > Sediment ...
TCAGGGTTTAAGAGCTCGTCTATTTGCTTTTTCCTGAAAATCAAACGATGCTTCGCTACGCTCAGCATTTAAGAGCCGCTAAGTCGCTTCGCTCCAAGCGGCTCTAAAAGCGGAGAGGCAGGGATTCGAACCCTGGGTACCCGAAGGTACAACTGCTTAGCAGGCAGCCCCGTTCGACCACTCCGGCACCTCTCCGTCGCAAATCTGTGAAATCCTAATATATCAGAAATCGGAAGAAATTCAAGATATTTCTAAAAAAGAATGCCGGCCCTCCCAGGAAAGCCGGCAGACAATATCACTCCCGCAAACACTTAAGCCCCTTCAGCAAGTATATGCCAGCAGGCGCGCTCGATAATCAAACTCAGTTCATTAACCTCGAACGGCTTCGTTATAAACTCGTCGGCTCCCATACGAAACGCCTTCCGCACCGAATCGGCATCGCCGTTCCCGGTAATCATCACCACGTTTATATGCGGATAGACATTTTTGACTTTTTCCAGAACCGCAAAACCATCCATCTCCGGCATAACAACATCACAAATAACCAGATCGGCCCTGTGCTTTTCAAGATTCCTCAACGCTTCCGTGCCGCCCGCCGCCGATGAGACAGTGTATCCGGCCATCTCGAGTATCTCGACCAGGATCTTTCTCGCCTCGGTCTCGTCATCGACAACGAGGATATGAACTTTCGATCTCATAGCTCTCAGCCGCCGATCGATTTCTCGAACGTGGAGATAACTTCATCGACAAAATTTTCCATCAGAACCGGTTTATACATCAGAGAATTGGCCCCGCCGACACCGGCCTGACGCACCAGGCTTTCGGTGGCATTGCCGGTGATGACTATAACCGGCAGATGCGGCTTGATATCCCTGATTTTCGAAACCGCCTCGACACCGGACATCTCCGGCATAATCAGATCCATGGTAACCAGATCATAATCCGATTCGCGGACCTTCTCGACGGCCTCGGATCCGTTCTCGGCCAGTTCGACTTCGACCGAACCGGTGATTTCGCAAAATTGCTTGAATATGTCCCTGACACGAGGTTCGTCGTCAACGATCAGAACTTTGAAAGCTCTTCCCTTTTGGCGTGCCAGATGCTTAATCTTTGAGGTGTCCATATGCACTCCCGCCATTTATTATTTGTTAATTATCATCAGAATAAATTTACTTATAATTTCTTATCTGACTTTTGCTTCGCTTTATCTCCGAAATCGTGTAGAGCACTTTCCGGCTCAACTGATGAATCTCATTGAGCGTGGTCTCGATGCGATCGAGGTTCTGGCTGTTTTTCATCGGTGTAAATACCAGTCGATCCTCTTTCTTGAAGGCTCGCATAATACCGGCTATCTCCTTAACCACCTCCACCGAACCGTTGACCAGCTTGGTGAATTCGGGCTCCATAAAGGCCAAGTCCTTCGTCTCCTGTTTGGTCTTAGCCAGGCTTATGGCCAGATTCAGGGCCAGCATCTTGACTTCATCGGCCAGCTGGTCGATCTGCCCGATCCACTCCTCCATACTCTGTTCCTGTTTATCATTATTTTTTTTCATGGGTCACCAGTAATGATTCAATTTTATCTTTAAGCGGCTTGATATCGGATGATTTGACGATATATCCGTCAGCCAGCCATGAATGAAAATCGGTTTTATATACGGCATAGGCGCTGTTTAATATCACCATAATATCGGGATATGCAGCCTTGATCTTCTTAAGCAGTTCGATGCCGCTGGACTCATTAAGCTCGATATCCAGAACAATCAGGTCGATCCTTTTGCTTTCCAGAACCGCCATCGCCTCGGTCCCGTCGGCCGCCGTCTCGACACCATACCCCTCTCGCGAAAGAAAGGCGGAGTACAGCTTCCGGATATGATTCTCGTCATCGACTATTAAAATATCAGGCATTGTTTTCTCCCTTATATTCGGGCAGTTCGATATAAATCTCAGGCCGCTCATCGGCGCCCTGTGACAGTCCGAAACCGCCCCCATGATATTTTATCGTCTCCCCGGCGACAATTATTGATAGTTTCTGTGTCCCCACCGAGGAGCCAAAAATTTGCCTGAGCGTCTTATCGACTTTGACCATAGCCTTTTCGGGACCGCTGAAACCGACCGCAAAACGCGCCATTCCGTTGTCGGAGAGCGTCTTGAACAGCACCCGGCATTCGCCGGTGAGTTCCTCGACGGTCATATTCATATACTGGAACAAAGCATGCTGGAGCTGGTCCGGGTTACCCCACACATTCAAACATGCCTCTGAAAGCTCCAGTTTCGGCGGCTTGATGGTGTGCTTGAGCCGCGACACCAGCAGATCGAATGTCTGCCGGCAGAGCTTATTGAAATCTATCTCGCGGGTTTTGGTGCGACTGGCGCGCGAAAAATCAAGTACCTGGTTAAGCACCGACTCGGCCCGCTTCGCCTCGGATAAAATTATGTTCAAATATTCGCTGTTGCCCTCCTGATTGCCCGATGAAAGCATCAGGTTTGCAAAACCGCCGATGACAGTGAGCGGGTTGCGAAGCTCATGGGCTATCGACGAAGTCAATTCGCCGATAACCGACATCTTCTCGATACGGATAATCTGCTCCTGCGAATCAGCCAGTTGCCTGTTTTTTTCCTCGAGACATCCGGCATGCTCGACAAGATCCTCGTGCAATTGCGAACGCTCGATAGCCACCGCCGTATGATTGGCGAATGTCCGCAGAAGCTGGACATCGGTTTCACCGATAGCCTTCCCGGTAATCTGGTTGTCGGCGGCAATCAGCCCCAGCCGGCGTCCGTTGCTTATAATCGGTGCCACGGCGAGGTTACCGGTGTTGAGTTTTTCAAGTATTCGGCGGGTATCCTCATCCAAACCGGAATCGGAGAAAATGTTGATGCCGACACCTTCATTTATTGAACGGCTGAATGCGGACCGGCCATCCAGGGAAAGCTCCCAGCCCTCGATTAATGATTTCAGCGTGTTATGCGAGTTATTTTCCCGCTCGCGATAGTCATGAAGTATCTCCATCAGGGTCTGCGGCTGTTGCGACAGACGGCTCCAGATAACCCCCGCCTCTTCCGGGCTGCCCGGCCCGACGGCGGTTTCCGCCCTCAATACCTCCCTGTCTTCATCGAGCAGGAAGAGAAAGGCGCGGTTGAATCCGAGTCCCTGGTTGGCGGTTACCGCGGTCAGAATAATCTGGAGGACTTCTTCCGGCTCGACAGCCGACGAGAGTCCTTCGGAAACCTGCCCCATGATGGATAATTCGTAAATAGCCTCTTCAAGTTCGGCTTTCTGCCGTGAGGCATCGGTGACATCCTGCAATATACAAAGGATATCCGATGTTTCCTCGCCGTTTCTTTGATACGGACTGCAGAAAATATTCAGGACGGCGAAATGTCCCCGGCAATTACTGCAATTATGTTCGCGCAGATGAAACGGCCGTCCGTTCATAACCGCCCGATGGGCCCGGGATAAGCCGCAGTTCATCACCGTATCGATATCATACAGCGATTTTCCCGCGGTCGCTTCGGCCATTTCCACTCCCATAATCCGCGCCGCCTCGGTATTCAGATACTTTATTAGCCCCTCATTATTGACCACAAAAATTCCAAGCGGATGATTATCGAAAGCGCTTCTCAACGAAGCATTTTCGATGTCAGCCGATAATGAGTCTGCCAAAGCTACCATGCTACTCTCCCATAGAAGATTTCTCCAGATCGAGCATACTCATCTTATCGTCGTCCATATAAGTCTGAGTCACCAGATCCTGGATTTCCAATAACCGGCGGTTGATTTCCGCGATTCGGGTGGCCTCGCTGTAAATTATATTCAACCGCTCGGATACACTTTTTTCAAGACCTTTATTGATATAAAGCAAATATTCGACATTGCCCGTGATTACCGACAACGGGTTGTTGATTTCATGATTTATCGACGCCGCCAGTTCCCTGACAGCTTTCAATTTCTCGGCATCGATCAATTCCCGCTGCACCTCGCGCAACTTTTTCTGGGTCTCTTCGAGAATTCGGTTTTTCTCTTCCAGCTCACCGTGTGCCCGCGAGCGTTCGATGAACGATGCTATCTGGTCGCTGATTATGGTCAGCAACTTTACATCCTTGTCCCTGAAAGAATTTTCCACGCCGTCATAGAATATCACCATCCCGATCAGGCGTTCCTCAATTATCAGCGGGATGACCAGCATCGAATTTTCACTCTCCTTGATCGTCCGATCCTCCTCGAAACCGCATGCGATCAGGGTCGGTTTGCGTCGGGAGACAAGCCAGTGCATATAGTCCTTTTCACCGGTCTGTTCGGCAATCGACGAAATATCTATCGGGCCGCCGAAAGCGGCTATTTCGACAACCTGTTCGGCTTCGGGATTATTAAGATAAAGGGCCGATGCCTCGAACGGCACCACCCGCTGAATCGATTCCAGGGCCTTTTTATATGCCGCCCTGTCAGGCATCGAATTTCTGAACAGGCCGGTAATTTCCGCCATCAGATTTATTTTCGTCCAGAAACGACTGACAGGTTCTTCTTTATTGTTGGTATTAGCCGCCAAAGTAATTTCCTCGAGTGAGTTTTTTGATCTCCTGATAAAACTGCCCTGCCGCCTTTTTCTCCAGCTCGTCAAACAAAATCTGTTTATCATAAGCCGGAATCATCAGATCGGCATCGGTTTTATCATCATCAACGATCTGCCACTTATCCGAACCTTTCAATTCACATTCGATATGCTGCAGATCGAGCAGACGCCCCTTTTTCAGATCGATAATTCTCATTGTTCCTTCCATCACAGCATACACCCGGTAACGGAACATGACCCATGGCAGAACCGTAATTTTGCGCCGCTCGAGATCGATACGGTCGATCTGAATATCGACCAGATAGCGACCGCCCTGCTGCTGTCCCCACAGAACGATCTCCTCGAAAGTCGTGAGTTCGGATGCATCAGGAAGTGCTTTTCGCACGATAGGTACGCGATTCATCGATGTCAGCAGTAAATCAACCTTTTGCTCAAGGTGCGTATCCGCCCAGGGGCAGGCGGTCGATTTGAGACTCACGATTATGCCGCTGTCCGCCGATGAGACGCCCCAGAGCAGAATCATCAACAAGACCGGTAATGCAATATGTACTACCCGGCGTATCATCTTATCCGTCCCCTCTGGATACTCTCTGCCTGTTAACATACTTGTTGAGAATATTTTGCACATGCTCGTTGAATGAGGCAATATTTTCAGGAACAAGATCGTACTCAGCTGAGCTGAGATGATCCGTCAGGGCTTTCCGGGTGATAAATTCGATACCGACCAGCCATTCGTCTTCATCCTGCTCGGCCCGTTTGACAATACCGATCACATTATTGACGGCCTCGACACCCTGAAGAGTCATTTTTATAATAACCAGCGTCCCCTCCGACAGCGCCGCCTTGCTGACAATCAGAACACCGCCGGCGGAGATATTGAGAATCGAACCGGTAAACACCGGACCGTCACCATCGGGCCAGAAACCGCTTGCGCGATCCTTCAAAACCGAGTAACTCAGGGGATCCAAGATTTCAAGCCGGATAAAACGGCGTTTCTCGTCATTTTCGATTTTAAAAGGGGCCTTGACCGATATCGAATTTCGCCCCGTTTCGGTCCCCTGCCCCTCTGTGTGCTTTTGCTTGCTCATCAACCATTACTCCTCTATTGTATTATTCGTAAATTTCTCAATTAAAAAACCGTTCAACTCATCTCTCGATTTTTCGCTGAAATCAAACAGCTTGTCGGGGAGATTGCGGATCAGGCTCCTGGGAAGCGCCTCGAGATGCTTTTCCTTGACGATAAACTCGATTCCGGCATTGAAGTAGCTTTCCCGGCCGGGTCGGCAATGACAGACACGGCCGACTATAAGATCCGGTATCGGCACATTGGATAACCCGAGATGGACTATCATGTAATAATCCCCGCTCAAATTGACCGGGAGCTCGACCAGCAACCCGCCGGCGCTGATATTGATCGTCTTTGTTTTGAACCAGCGAAGACGATTCAGTCGCACCTGGGATATATTGGCGGCCTCGAAGCAGGCCAGCTTTACCTCTTTTTCCATATCGACCCGCTGGAACTCGCGATTGATGACCGGGAATATGCTGTCCGCCAATGGAATTTGCAGCTTGCCCTTATGGGGAATCGATATCTTCGAACTGAAAACAACCGGCTCACCCTTGTATGACAGATATACTTCAACATCCTGATTATGAATCAGATCGGCCACGAGACCGGATGAACCGGAGCGGTCCATCAGCAATTTATCGCCGCTGACACCCACGACACGCGTGGTCAGTATTTTCCCAGGGAACTGGTCGGCCTTCATCTGAACCGGGTTACCTACCAGATCGGTGTAATCGATTTCGTCGATGTTTATAACGGCACGATCCGCAGGCATTATATCAATCCTTTCTGACGTTCTTTCAACTGCTGTTCAAATACAAAGCGTACCATCTTATTCTGCATCTGTGTGTCATATTTTGCTATCCCGGAGGGCAGTTCGGCAAGTTCATCCGGTGTAAAATGCTCCGGAAGTCTCTCGCGTCGGATAAACTCGACTCCCGCAAACTGCCGGTCATTGATGGTGATGGTCCGGCAACAGAAAGCCGACAGCATACGCGGCATATTAATCGAATAATAATCCCCTATCTTCAGCATCAGGATATCGCCTTTCTCGACTTCATCACCCACCCACATCAGCATACCGCCGGCCGAAACATTTTTCGAAAACGATTCGCGCCAGTTCGGTTCCTGCAGACAGTCACGTTCGGTTGCGATCTTCAGACGGTAAAATTTGATATCGAGCTTCATATCGATCCGGACAAATTCGCGCCGCTGAACCCGGTTTACCTTTCCCGACTGATGAAGTTCCACCTTGTCGCCGCCGCGCCCCCTGGCCAGGACAATTTTGGCCGGGAAACGGTACATGGCATCGGGTCGGCGAAACTGCACATAAACATCGGAATTGTCCGTCAACAGACTGTTTCCCTCGACGAATTCCGGGTACGAGGCGACTATTTTGCCGGAGCCGATATCCTCCACACGAGTGATATACAAGCCCTTCTCCCCGTCCCGCTCGATCAGGATTTCTATCTTATCCCAGATATCGAGGGCATTACTGGTGCTGGTGGCGGTGCTGTTTAACATTTCTGATATTATCCTGCCTTGACCTCGGCCAGATTGATACGTCCCTGGTCAATGGCCAGTTCCAGTATTTTCCGCGCCAGCGCGGTCCGCCCGGGATCACCCTTATGCTTGTAGATGAATTCCTGCCCGGTGCGAATGGTGGTATTGAAATAATCCTTGGCCTGCTCATGGTCGCCGATACGCCGCGACAGTTCCGCGATCAGGTACGATGCCTGAATTTGCTGGTTGCCCTTGGAAATATTGCGTCCGTCACGGAACGCCTTTATATAGTGCTCCACCGAGTACCTGAGAGCATCCATCTCGTTGAGAGGAATGGCCTCGAACCCGGCCGTGAGTCTGTTCATGAAATCATAGAATGAACGGTGGCTCCGAAATCCCGGCACCCCGCCGTCCTCACTCGTCCCCAGGGCGATTTTGCGATGCTCGTTGATGATATCGCCAAATGTATCCCCCTTCGCATCGAGGACCGAAAGAACTTCCTTAAAAGAAGCCAGCTCGATATTGTATTTGTCCCTGATCGGGAAAAGCGTCGATTTCATCTCGGCTGAAATACTGTCGTCCTCGAACTGCGACGTCACCGCCGACTCGATTGCGCTCAGCCTCTCGCCGACCACGTTCAGACTGTTCCGCAGCGAATCGAGTTTGACATCGACATCACCGAGATAACCTTTCATCGTCGAGATATTCGGGTTCTCGCCACGGTCCATCTCGCGAAACAGCCAGGCGATTCGCAAATAGTAACGGGCCAGATCAAGATGATTATCCGGGTCGCTGATGTTTTCGTCGATTACGGCCAGCAGCAGTTTCAGTATGGCGGTTTCATTCGGATAACGGTTGGCGTCGAGTTCGGCCCCGATCGACTTGATAACCGAATCGGCCCCGGACAACATCTCCAGGTGTTGCTCCTTGACCGTCTTCAGCTTGTATGTTTTGAAATACGAGTCGTTTTTCCACTCCTTGAAGCGGTTATTGAATTCACGCGTGTAAAAACAGTTGGAACAGGTCGCCACAAAAAACAGGAGCGGATTATAAGCCTGGTAACGCGGATTGCGCCAGGTCCTTTCAGTCGGGCAAAAATCGGTATCCCGATCCGTCTCGCTGTATGCTCCGACTTTTATGGTCTCATACTCATTTATGGTTTTGCATATAGGGCATTCGACCTTGGTTAAAAAGAACGGTGATTCGGATGTCATTTATTCATTCCTCCCTGCTCCCTGCAGATTGAGACGTTGTTTTATCATTGAAAGCTCACCATCCGTGATGGGGAGAGAACCGGCCTCTTCGGAGTTCTCATTGCCGGTCAACATTTTTTTAGCCAGTTGAATAATTTCCCGCCGGTTGCGTAACTTAAAGTCACTCCCGGTTATGTTTGTGTCCGTATTTTGCGACGGCGCCCCTTTGACAATATTCAGATCGACAAATTCGGGATCGCCCTCGGAAACCGGGGCGCGCCTACGCTCCTCAACCGCAGGCGCCGCTTCCAATACAGGCGTCTCAACTTCGGTCGTAACCGGTGCCGCCACCCGTGTCCCGCGCCTGAAGAGGGAACGGATCATCAGCAGCAACATCCCGGCCAGCATAAACCCGGCCGCGTTGAGGGCGACATCAATCAATTGATCGTTTGAAAATCCAATTTCCATTTGTTTATTCTCCGTCAGGCTGTTACGTCAAGATGTTCGGGAGAAGCATCATCCCGGTCATCCCCGCTTTTGCCGTTTTCTTTATCTTCATCCTTTTTAAATTTCTTTTTTTCTTCGTCGCTTTCTTTCTCTTTGGTTATGATGACAAGGTCGCTTTTCTCGGGTTCGCCTGTGCGCTTGGAATCGTCGGTGGTTTTCTCCTTCAGGATTGATGCGGCCTGGCGCTGTTCCATTTCGGCGCTGGCCTTTTTCATCTGCTTCAGCTTCGCCACTATTTCCGTTTTGGACAAAACATCCGCGATTTCCATCGACCGATCCATAACACCATCTCCCTAACGGCTCATTGCAAAGCGCTCCTTGATCATACCGCGAAGTTTAAGGACCGCCTTGGTGTGTATCTGCGATACACGCGACTCGGATATCGACATAACCTCGCCGATCTCCTTGAGAGTCAGTTCCTCGAAATAGTACAGCGCAATAACCAGCTTCTCCTGGTCGGTCAGACGGTCGATTGCCACCGACAAAAACGCCTGCAACTCGGTTTTCTCGAGATCGCCGAGAGCATTGCGTTTGTCCGGCTCGGAAACCGTCTCGATACGCGGCACCTGATGATTGTCTTCTTCCTTGTATATGGCATCGTCGAGCGACAACAATGAGGCACTGCTGACATCGCTGATGGCCATATGCAGTTCACGCATGCTGTAGCCAAGAGTCTTGGCCAGTTCAATCTCGGTCGGCGGGCGACCGTAATCGTTCTCCAGCCTGACAACCGCCCTGTCGATTTCACGCGACCTCGCCCGCGTCGACCGCGGAACCCAGTCGAGAGCCCTCAGTTCGTCGAGGATGGCGCCCCTTATGCGCGGCACCGCATACGTCTCGAATTTAACCCCGCGGGCGGGATCGAAATTCTTGAATGCCTCGACCAGACCGATAACTCCGGTGTTAATCAGGTCGGTCAATTCCACCGAGCGCGGAAAGCCGATCGCCATACGTCCGGCAACATTGCGAACCAGAGGCAGATACCTTTTCAGCAGCCGGGCGCGGACATCTTCGCCGCCATGACGGAAATATCGCAGCCACTCCAGGTTGCTGTCGGTCTGCTTTTGTGCACTGCGCGCATCAGTTTTGGCTCGATAGACCGAAACCCGCTTGGTTTTGGTCGCTTTCTTACATGCTCGTTTAGTCTGAACTTTTTGCGTGCTGGTCATTTGCATGCTATTCCTTTATATCGGCTAATGCCGTTGATGAATTAATATTATCTTCACTTCTGACAGTCTCGTTTTGGCCCCCGGATAGGTTATTTGCTGTTAAAATTCTGCACAGGCTGGTCAACTGCCTGACAGCCGAAGAATCGGGATAAATCTCAACCAGCGGATGCTGTTTTGAGACCGAATCGGTAACATGCCGGTCGCTAAAGAGATAGCCGGCACTGAAAGGAACCCGGCCAAGAAAACGCCCGGCCAGAACCGTAAATTTCTGACGACAATATTCATAATCTGATTCACCCTCAATATTGTTAAGAAAAATATGTGCCGAAAAATCAGGTTTCGCCTTCAACAGAAATTTGAGTAAACCGTAACCGTCGGCAATCGAGGTCAATTCGGGGTTGATAACTATCAGATTTATGTCGGCTGCCGCCGTTGCCCGCCCGATAATATCGAGATGGCCCGAGGCGGTGTCCAGAATGACATAGTCGAAACCGGATGCCAGTATTTTGAGATGTTCCATGAAACGGCGAAGCCGGCTGTTTTCGATATCGACAATTCTCCCCGCCGCCGAGGGTGAAGCGATCAAATGGTAATTCCTGCCAAGAGTCACCTGCGCCGGTTCGAAGGCCTCGTCGCTTTTAAGCACTTCGGCCAGGGTCATTTCCGGGGCGGCATTGCCTAAAATATGAATATTGCCAAAACCGTAGTCGAGATCGATAATAAGCGTCCGGTAACCCTGTGACGCCAGAACCGCACCCGTATTATAGGCCAGGACCGATTTCCCGACCCCGCCTTTACCGGAAATAAATGTGACGACTTTCGGGCCGCCGGCGGATTCGGTTTCCAAACCCGCAATATCTTTAAGACGATTAGTCGGCATAAACAGATACCTCCAGTTTCAAGAGATGACGCGCAATGGCCGCCGCATCGGGAACACGCAGTTCGCCGATACCGCCGGGGCTGTCGGTAACAAAAGCGACCGGGAACCCGAGATACTCGGCCATCGCCGGTATCCCCCCCCAGCGTTCGCTTTCATCGAGATGACTGGCGACCAGACAGGTGGGTGAAAATTGTTCGAATATATCGACCATATCGATCAGGTCGTTGGATCGACTGCAAGCCGAAAAGACAAGAAAGACAAGGTCGGGTGTAACCGAACCAAGTTCCTCGGCCAGTTTCTGCTGGCGACGACGCGAACAGCCGATCGACGGCGTGTCGATCAGAATCACCGAATCGTCATCCTGCCCGGCCTGCAACTGCCGGCAAAATCCGGCCTGTAGATCGAGCAGATCGGCATAAGCGCCGATTTCCTCATAGGCCGCAATCTTCATCTGATCCAGCGAGAGAAGTTTCACCTTCTGCCCGTACTTGGTGCATAACTGCGCCGCCGTTTTTCCCATCACCGAGGTCTTACCGGCCCCGCTGGGGCCGACAAAAGCTACCCGCATACCCGGCTCGATCGACACCGAGGCCGTGGTAAGACGGTATATTTCATCATGCACAACGGTAATCGCGGTCTGTTCGACATTACCGGTGCCGTCATCGCTTCCGGCAATCTTCTCGGTCAGCCGATGCGCAATCTCCACCGGGACATCGGAGTCCAGCAGGTTAAGAAAAACCGGCTTGTATTCCGGGGCGAGATCGGCGAAAATATCGGGCGAGCGATGTGCCGACAGGATACGGTTGAGCGCTTTTTCGAGACCGGCAAAATCCTTGACATCCCGGTCGATCCCGACAATCGGATTGTCGTCGACAACGCTCTTCGTCACAGTATTTTTTTGGCCCGGCTTGTCTCGCCTCGACTCTTTGTGCTTCGAGAGCGTCTCCTCGTCGATACAGGCGGTGACCTCAAATCGCTGCCCCGTCATCGAGATCTCTTTCTCGGGACAAACCGTGGTCTTGAGCACGACCGCATCGCCGCCAAGTTCCTCTCGTATTTTCTTAAGAGCCGCGGCAACCGTCGGCCCGTTGAATGACTTAATTATCATTTGCGAATCCCACCACTCCGTTCGAGATTACCTCGACATTATTACTTATTTCGTTGTATGAAAGAATCACCAGCAACGGCCACTTCGATTCGGTCAGCCGCTTGAGAGCCAGCCGGATATTCGGCGAACTGAGACAGATCGGCGTGAACCCGGCCGCTTCGATTTTATCGATCTGGGTCCCGATGGCGTTAATCAGCCTCTCGGTTTCCGCCGGCGGCGTCATCAGCATCAAGCCCTGCTTGGTATGCTGAACCGACTCGGTCAGCATCTGCTCGACCGCCGGATCGATGGTGAACACATGAATTTTATTGTCTTTATCCTTGTACATATCGGTGATCTGCCGCTTGAGCGACATCCGCACATATTCCGCCAGTACATCGGTCTCTTTGGTATTCGGGTAAATATCGGTAACTGTTTCCATAATCGTGGCCAGGTCGCGGATCGGAATTCTCTCGGTAAGAAGCGCCTGCAAAACTTTCTGCACCGCCGACAACGGGACGACATTGGGCACAATCTCGTTGACCAGCGACGGGCTGTCCTCCCTGAGCGTATCGATCAGGTGACTGACATCCTGCCGCGAAAGCATCTCGGCCGAGTTATCCTTGATAACCTCGGTCAAATGCGTCGCCAGCACCGCCGACGGCTCGACGATGGTGTATCCGCGCGATTCGGCGGTCTCTTTAAGGTTGGGAATTATCCAGAGAGCCTTCATTTTGAAGGCCGGCTCGGTCGTCTTGAATCCGTCCAGATCCTCGCTGACAAAGCCGGGATTGATGGCCATGAGATGATCCAGCATCAGTTCGTACCTGGCCACCTCGATCCCCTTCACCTTGATGCGGTACTGATTGGGATTGAGCTGAACATTGTCCCTGATCCGAACCGGCGGGACAATGATACCGGTATCGATGGCCAGTTGCCGGCGGATACCGGAAACGCGGTCAAGCAGGTCGCCGCCCTGATTGGTATCGACCAGCGGGATCAGGCCGTAACCAATTTCAACTTCGAGCGAATCGACCTTGAGCAGATCCTCGGTCCGCTCCTGCGGCTGAACCTGTGTCTCCTGCATCCTGGCCTTGCTCTCTTCGAGTTTTTTCTTCTTCATGCTTTCATTGGTGAAATATCCCACCGCTCCGACACCGAGACCAAGCATGATAAACGGCACCGTCGGCATACCGGGAACGATCCCGAATAACACCAGTATGGAGGCCGCAATCATGATCGCGCGCGGCTGCCCTGTAAGCTGTTTGGTGAGATCCTTGCCCATATTCGATGATGACGCCGAACGCGTTACGATTATACCCGATGCCGTCGAAACGATCAGGGCCGGAATCTGCGTCACCAGGCCGTCACCGACCGAAAGCAGGGTGTACATCCTCAGCGCATCCGATATCGAATGACCCTGCATCACGATACCGATAACAAAACCGCCGACAATATTGATCATGGTTATCAGGATACCGGCGATGGCATCGCCCCTGACGAATTTCGAGGCACCGTCCATAGCGCCGTAAAAATCGGCCTGGTCGGAAATTTCCTGCCTTCGCTGTTTGGCCTCTTCCTCGTTGATCAGCCCGGCGTTGAGATCGGCGTCGATCGCCATCTGCTTACCCGGCATGGCATCGAGTGTGAACCTCGCGGCCACTTCCGAAATACGTCCCGCACCCTTGGTGATAACGACAAACTGGATGATGACGAGAATGACGAAAATAATGAAGCCGACCACGTAATTGCCCTGGACGACGAAGTTACCGAACGAGTTGATGACCTCACCGGCATAACCGGTGCCCAGAATCAGACGGGTCGAGGCAACATTGAGCGCCAGCCTCAGGAGCGTGACGATCAGGAGCATGCTCGGGAAAACGGAAAGATCGAGCGGGCGCGTGATATACATCGTCGAAAGCAATATCACCAGCGAAAAGGTGATATTGAAAGCCAGCGCAAAATCCAGAATTCCGGTCGGAAGCGGTATTACCAGGACACCCACAATCGCGATAACCGCAAAGGCCAGGATAATATCGGAACGACCGACAAGCTTGCTCAAGAATGATCCTGAATCGGGAGCCATTTACGCCACACTTTCCTGTTTAAGTCGATATACATAGGCGAGGACCTCGGCCACGGCGCGGTACAACTTGCCCGGCACGTACGATCCGATCTCGCACAAATTGAACAGCGCCCTCGCCAGCGGCTTGTTTTCCACCACCGGCACATCGTTCTCGCGCGCTATTTCTTTTATCTTCTCCGCCGTCAGGCGCTCGCCCTTGGCGACCACCATCGGAGCATCCATCTCATCCTGATCATATTTCAGCGCCACCGCGATATGTGTCGGGTTGGTAACGACGACATCCGCCTTGGGAATCTCCTGCATCATGCGGTGCCGCGACATCTCGCGCTGAATCTGCCTTACCCGCGACTTGGTCTGCGGTGATCCTTCGGTGTCTTTCATTTCGTCCCTTATATTCTGCTTGCTCATCTTAATCGATTTTTCGAAATCATATTTTTGATAGGCGTAATCGAACAGCGCCAGAATCAGGATGGCCACTCCGATTTGAAGCGTCACCGTCAGCGCCGTCTTGCCCATCGCCGCCGCAAAAACCGATATAGGTTTGTCCGACATGGTGAAAAATGTGTCCATCTGAGTCTTGACCGCGAAATAGCCGACCGTGCCGATCAGAATCAGCTTGGTGACATCGCGGACAAGCTGGAACAGCGACCGCGCAGAAAAAAGCCTCTTGAAGCCGTTGACAATATTGAGCTTGTCCAGCTTCGGCTCAAGCGGCTTGCCGGTGAAAAGTATGCCGACCTGAAGCACGTTGATCCCGTAGGCGATAACCACCAGGATGATCAAAAACGGGCCCATCAGGAAAAAGAAAGTCAATATGTTCGATGAAAACAGCGCCTGAATCGAGTCGAAATCGGTGTGGATATTGGGCGCCTCGCTGAAAATATACGACATGAATTGCTCTATCTGGTCCACCATAAGCGGGCCCAGCAGATAAACCGTGACAATACCGAGACAGAGAATAACCGCCGAATTCAACTCCTGCGAACGGGCCACCCGCCCTTCCTTGCGCGCCTTCTCCCGGCGACGCGGAGTCGCTCGTTCAGTTCGTTCCTGGAAACTTTCTTCCGCCATTTTCCTTAACCAACCGTCCCGATGTTATGAAGTATATTGGCCAGTTCTCCATCAAGGAAAAAGACCGTCTTCTCAATCATATATCTGAAAACCGGCAGCGCCGCCGCCAGCACCAGAAGTCCGATTCCAATTTTAATTGGGATACCGACGATTAAAATATTCATCTGGGGGACCGTCCGGGCCACCACACCCAGCGCCACTTCGGTCAAAAACAGGGTCATTATAACCGGGGCCGCCAGCTTGATGGCAATTGTGAAAGCATAGGCCGATACGCGAATAATCTGTTCGCCAACCGGACCGGCAAAATTGAAAACGCCGACCGGAACCAGATGATAACTGTCGGAAAAGGCCGAAATAATGGCATGATGTCCGTCGATCCCCAAAAATATAAGAACCGCAATAACATACCAGAATTCGCCGATAATCGATGTCTGCGAGTTTGTCTCTGGATCAAGCACATTGGCAATCATCAAACCGATCTGATAACCGGCGATATTACCGCTCATCCGCACCGCATTGAACAAAACCGCAAAAAATAACCCGATGATAAATCCAACCAGCATCTCTTTCACCGCCAGCATAGCCAGCAGCCAGATTGAATTGGCGGGATTTATGGAGGATTCGGCCGCAACAGGTATCAATATGATTGCCAATAAGATAGCCAGTCCGGCCTTAATCATCATGGGCACCGTGCGATGGCCCAGTATCGGTGAAATGATAAATAATCCGGCCGAACGGAATAGAATCAGTGTGAAGCTCTGAAGTTTTTCGGTTCCAAATGTCAGAAAGTCAAACAATTTAGCCTACCTACAATTCGGGTTACTCGTCAATACTTTAATCAAGCTTTATGCCAACCCGATCGAAGTCGGCCGAATTATTTTATTTTATTGGGATACAATAACTTAGGAATTGCAAAAGGAGTCGGGAAAAGCCTCACCGGCGACCAAACCGGAAAGGATTAACTAATCACCGGGAAAATATTTCAATACAATCTCCCTATAAAGTCGGTATTATGTCATAAAGACGAGTCGTAAACTCGGTTACCACATTCATTATCCAGGGCAGAAATATAATAAGCGACAGGGCCACCACCACGATTTTGGGGATAAAGGTCAGCGTCATCTCATGAACCTGCGTTATCGCCTGTAAAATCGAGATAATAAGACCGATCAGAAGACCGGACAAAAGCATCGGGGCCGAAACCATAAGCATCGTCAGCACCGCATCACGCCCGACAGAAACAACCATTTCCGGTGTCATAATCTGTTACTCCCCTAATAAAATGAACCGACCAGCGATTTAACCAGTAAATACCAGCCGTCCACCAGCACAAAAAGAAGAATTTTAAACGGCAATGCCACTATAATAGGCGGCAGCATCATCATACCCATCGACATCAAAACCGATGACACGATCATGTCGATAATCAGAAACGGCACGAATATTAAAAATGAAATCTGAAAGGCGATTCGCAGTTCCGAAATGACGAATCCCGGAATCAATATATGCAACGGGACATCATCCGCCTCTTCCGGCTGCTCCATCCCGGCCAGGTTGACAAACAGCGCCAGATCTTTCTCGCGCGTCTGCTCCAGCATGAACTCCCGGAACGGCGCTATACCCTTATCGAATGCCTCATCCTTGTCGATCTGTTCGTCGAGATACGGCTTCAAACCCTGGTCATAGGCCTGATTCGCCAGCGGACTGACAATAAAAAATGTCAATATCAGAGCCAGCGCGATCATCAGCTGGTTCGGCGGAAGCTGGTTGGTACCCATCGCCTGGCGTAGAAAACCGAGAACGATGACAATCCTGACAAACGACGTCATCATCAGGATAATCGACGGCGCCAGCGTGAGAACCGTCAGCAATAAAATAATTTGCAGCGTCGTGGAAAGATCACCCGGGTCGGAGGACTCCCCCAGCTCGACCGATACTTTGGGTATTGCCTGGGCATGACCGGCTCCGGCCAGAACGGCCACGGCCAGCAAGAGATAGACGGCGAAACGTAATTTGCCTTTCATTTCAATCCTATGAATTTTTAAAATCCTATTTAGCCGGCATCCTGCCGGCAACAATCATCAGGCCGCTTGCGGCCCTTTTTTCTTCGTGTCAAACGAAACCGTCTTCAACTTTCCAATGTTGAAACCGGTGAGTTTGTCCCGGGCATCTTTCATGATGCCGCTGAAGCCGGTTGACGGCTTCTCGGCCGCATACTCGGCCATAATGGCGGCGGTCTGTTCATCATCCAGTTCCGCCAGCACATTTATTCCGCTATCGCCGATACCGACCAGCACCGCGCGATCGGCGCAACGAATCAGCGAAACCGACTTTTTCTGGGCGACATAAGTTGTCTCCAGCACCTCGATAATCTTTCGCCCGTTATTGCCGGAAATCTTGTTGCCCATCATCCGCCTGAGAACATACAAAAAGCCGTATATCCCCGCCGTGATAACCACCAGCGCCGCCAGGAGCTTGGCCAGCGACCAGTACACCGACTCATCGAGAACCGCCCCGGAAACCGTTTCTTCCGAAGCAGTCTTCCCCGAAACCACATCCCCGGCGGCCGGTCCCGCAGCCGTTTCGGTCAAACCCGGCTTTGGCTTATACCCCGCCGAAACATCACCGAACTGCGACATAATCAACGCCGATGAGACGATGATGATTATGAAAATAATCAGCAGGATTTTTTTATTACGTCCGCTCATTGCAGATTCTTTAACCTTTCTTCGGGCGATATTAACTGGGTGATACGCAAACCGAAGTTTTCCTCGACCACAACCACTTCGCCGCGAGCGACCTTTTTCCGGTTCACCAGCAGATCGACCGGCTCACCGACAAGCTTGTCAAGCTCGACCACCGAACCCGGCCCGAGCGTCAGGATCTCCGAAATATGCATACGGGTCCGACCCAGCTCGATCGACACCGGCAGTTCGACATCCATGAGAAGCTTTATATTCTGGGCCTCATGCGTTTTCGAATCGACCGACAACTGCTGAAAATCGGCCCGGTTGACCTCCGGTTCTTTGATATCGCCGGCCTGTTCGTTAAGCGTCAACTCCTCGGCGGCCGCATTCCGCATAGCGGAATCGACATCGTCGGTGCTCAGCAGGTCGGAAGAATTCGCTTCGTCCCCCACGGCATCAGGCGTGACCTCAACCTCATCGGCGGGCGGTGACTGATCCGGCGCCTGTTCCCCCGGCTCGACGGCCTCGGCCGCCTCCGAATTGCTTTCCGGGGTGGGGCTGTTGCCCTCGGCGGCTTCGTCCGATGCGCCGTTCATGGGCAGTTCGATCCCGTTTTTTTCATCCATGTCCGTTTACTCCTTCTTGATAACCGGATATATCTCGGTAATCTGGCCGGCTCTCCGTTTCCCGAAGAGTCCCGGCTGGCAAAAGAATTTTTTCCTGTCATTCACTTGCATTTCGGCCGGTTCGGTGATCTTGGTGTCGGTCGTAACGACATCGCCAATCTGCAGGTCCAAAAAGTCCTTCATCTTCAGATGCGTGCGGGCCAGCCTGACCGAAACATCCACCATGATATCCTGCAGGTTCTCTCTGTTTAGCTCGGTCGTATCCTCCGATGTTCTCTTTTTGGTGGAGTCAATCCAGTTCTGGGCCGAAAGCTTGGCCATTACAGGCTCCAGCGATACATAAGGATAACATATCGTCAGTAAACCGGTCGATTTGAACAGCTTTAACTGGAGTGAAACTACGATCACCGTCTCGCCTCCGGCTACCACTTGAACGAATTGCGGATTTGTCTCCAGAGATTTTTCCTCGATTTTGATAGCGGCGATATTCCGCCATGACTTTTCAAGATCCTGATACAGCTTCCGTGTGATCCGCGCCAGGACCGCTTTTTCGATTCCGGTCAGTTCCCGCTCGATCTCGAGCATCTTGTCGCCCCCGCCAAATATGCGGTCGATAAAGGCAAATGCCAGCGACGGATTGAAATCCATCACGCAATACCCCTCGAGCGGCTGCGCCGAGAAAGTGTAGGAACACGACGGCGACACCAGCGACATGACATACTCCGAGTAGTTTATCTGATCGACCGAAACCAGGTCGACATCGATAATCGTCCGAAGCATCGTCGAAAGCGTCGATGCCACATGCCCGGCAAAATTGTCGTGCATGTTTTCAAGCGTCCGGAGCTGATCCTTGGAAACCCGGTTGGGATGCTTAAAATCATAAGCGTGCACCGTCTGGGTCGTACCCTCACTGATGGCCGGCGCCAGTCCGGGCTGTTTCTGCTCCGATGAAACGGTTGTCAGCAGAGCGTCTATTTCATCCTGCGTCAGAATCTTAGCCAAAGTTTTCCTCCTGCCCTATTGCAGAATAAAATCCGTAAAGTAAACCGCCGCCAGATCATCCGCCTGCATGAGTTGTTCCACGCGCTTCCTGATCTGGTAACGGGTAATTTCCTTTTCCTTCGGGTCCGACAACTGCTCTATTGTCTTCGACCCGAGAATCGTAATCAAAGCATCTTTGATAACCGGCTCCCGCTTCTCGAAATTCGCGACCGTTTCTTTCGAACCGACCTCGAATCCGATCGATACCGAAAGAAACCGCGTGCCGCCTGTCCCCGACGGATTGACGATGATGTCTTCCATCATGAACATTTCGCCGGCGCCATGATTCTTCCGGGCGGATTCCTTGTGCTCGGCATCCGGCTCCTCGACCGCAGCGGAATCCGGCGAGGCCAGAAATTTCATCCCGGCATAATAACCGCCGGCCACCATCACTGCAGCAATTACAAGATAGATCAGCCACGGGGTTTTCTTGCCGGACTTTTTGTCCTCAGCTTCATCATCGGCAAGACCGTTTTGCTCGGGTCCTAATCTATCGTCAATAGGCATCGGTTAATCTCCTCTTTCACTCCGGCTGTCTTTCGCTTCGAACCGCTCTCCATTCGAAATTGGAGGCCTGTTTGCGAAATTCAGCCACTCTATTTATTATATCATCGGGCGTCTCCCGAACCATAATTCTCTTGCCGTCAACCAGGCTGATTATGGTATCGGGAGTCGACTCGACAAACTCAATCAGGTCGTCGTTGATGACGATTTCCTGACCATTTAATTTCGTTAGACGTATCATCTAATTCTCATCAATTATCTCTTCAGGTTCACCAGCTCCTCGAGCATTTCGTCCGAGGTCGTAATAATTCGCGCGTTCGCCTGGTAACCCCTCTGCGAGGTTATCATATTGGTGAACTCGGTCGCGATATCGACGGACGACGACTCCAGGGCTCCCGATGATATCGTGCCCGAAATCGTCTCCCCGGCTATACCCACGATTGCCTCGCCCGAGTTGGCCGAGGTCTGATACAGCGACTGCCCGGCCTTGGTCAAACCGGCCTGATTGTTGAAATCGGCCAGGACGATCTGGGCCAGAACACGGCTGACACCGTTGGTGAAAATGCCGAAGATATTACCCGACTGGTCAAACGATATTTGATCCAGGATACCCAGACCGTGACCATTCTGGTTAAGAACCGCGGCCGTATGGGCCGAGGCAAATCCGGTTAAACCGTCATACTGACCGGGTGTTCCCGAGTCAAGTTCGACATCGACAATATCGGCGCCGTTGTTGGGATCAAAGGTCAGTGACATTGCACCGCCGATATAATCAAACGAAAACAACGATCCGTCGGGGTTGAATTCCACCGTCCCGGTCCCACCGCCGGTGACCACTTCGTTGCCGAGGAACGACGCTTCCCAGGTCCACGTGTTATCTTCCACCGATTTCGTGAATTCTATCGTCAGCGTGTGCTTGCCGCCCTGTGAATCATAGATGGTGGAGGACATGGCGTGTGTCGTGTCATCGGTCTCAATCGTCGCATTTCCGGCCCGGAGACCGTTAAGCGCCTCAATTTCGACACCGCCGCCGCCGAGACCTTCGACTCCGATCGCCAAACCTGTTGTCTCATCCACGACTATATCGAGATTAATAGGCGGCTGGATGGCGCCGCTGCTCGGGTCGAAGACATCCGTGCAGACAAAGGTATGGTCCGTTCCGTTATTGACAAGCTGGGTCATACCATCGGCAACGCCGAATATCACGCCTGAAATATTACCGGTCGTGTTTAAACCGAGTGGATCGACTGTCACCGATGACACCGACAGTCCTATGTTATAATCACCGCCGGAACCGGCCTTGGAACGGGTCAATTGAATTTCGCCGCCGACCAGCTCGGCCTCGACGCCGCTGATCTGGTTAATGGCGTTGATCAGATCGCTTACGGTCGAATCAATCGATGCGACCGAAACTACATCGACCTGCGTCCCGTTATCGCGTGAAATCGTAAATCCTGTTACATCGGTAACACCCAGACTGGACAGGGTCATATTCCCCGCCAGAACCGTTCCCGGTCCACCGCCGCCGTTGTTGGCCGCGTTGGTGCCGGTCCAGCTCGAATTTGTAGCCTGGCTACCGGTGATGGTCAGCGAATGGGTTCCACCCGCGCCGTCGACAGTCGGCGTATTCGACACGGTTGTGATACCGGTCGCGCCCGCCGAAATTAAATGCGCATTCGATTCGGTTGCCACCGAATTAAGATTGTTACCCAGCGAGATAGACGTTGTCGGCTGAGCCGGATCCTGCTGGCCGAATGGCATGGTGATATTTCCGACCGTCGCCGTCGAAGGAATATTACCCTCGGCATCGGCCATGCGACCCTGCACAAACAGGCCGGTTGACGGATCAACCAGATTGGAATTGGCATCGAACCCGAACGATCCGGCGCGCGTGAAATACTGCCCGGTGTTATCGGTCAGGACAAAAAATCCCGAACCCTGAATCGCAAGGTCGGTGATCTGACCGGTGGTCTCAAGACCACCCTGCTGGAACAGGTTGTCCACTGTCGAAACCGACATACCCAGTCCAAGCTGGACCGGATTCGTGCCGCCGGAGATTTCCGACGGTCGCCCGGCGCCGCGGTACGTCTGTACCAGCGCCTCACGGAATGTAACACGCCCGGCCTTGAAACCGATCGTGTTGACATTGGCAATGTTATTACCAATTACATTCATCTGTATCTGATGGTTTTGAAGCCCAGATACCCCGGCAAACAATGATGCCATCATAACGCAAAATCCTCCTTACCTGAAGGCAAGGCCTCCCCGTTTCGATACGGGGTCCAGCCCTGGTTGCTGTTTATATTATTATTATTCATTTCATTCCTCAGAGAATCACCGCCGAGTCTATCGAGGTGAAAACGCCTTCCTGAAGGTTGGCGCGGCTGAATGCCGTTATTACCGTCCGCGACGGAACCGACACGACATAGGCCGCCTTATCGTCGAGAATCAGCGTATCCTTCGAACCCTTACCCTCGGCCTTGTCAATCGCCTGTGAAAGCTCGTCAAGTTTCTGATCGGTCATTTCGATCCCCCGCGAATACAGCCGCTGGGCCGCATGCTTGGAGAAATTGACATCGTTCGCTTTCGCCATTTCTTTCGAGAAAGCATCCTTGAACGAACCCGCCTTTTTATCGCCGCCGGCGTTATTGTTAACCTTGTTCCGGTTGACGATATCGAGCAGATTTACATCCCTGTTGAAGTTGGTTACTTTCATCTCAAAATCCTAACCTTCCTCTGTTACTTCCGCTATCGATGTAACTTCGGCCAGTGAAATTTCCAGACCGTTGACCTGCAAATAGGCCGAACCGTCCCGATAAACCACGCCGTTCACGACACCCTCGACATAAGTCGACGGGGTAAATGTCTCGCCGTTGGCATCGGTCGCGGTTATCTGAATCATGTAGAAACCTTCTGTCAGACGTTCCCCGTTCGCGTCCTTGCCGTCCCATTCGATCGAATTATCGCCCGGCGAAACATCTTCCGAATCCAGCGTTCGCACCACGGCCCCGTCGGCATTGAGAATCTCGATACTGACATTTTCGGCGTATTCCGCGGTGGTGTAGTTAATCTGCGGCAGGTTATCGCTGTCGAGATAGACATTGCTGAATGTTGCCTGGATCTCCCGCCCGATTAGCGAGGTTGCATTGGTGTTGTTGGTCGTCTGCATCTGCAGGTAATCCCAGTTCAGCGACTCGGTCAGCAGTTCGTTCATATTTTGCATCTGCTCCAGCGACGAGAACTGCGCCAGCTCGGCAATAAACTCGGTGTCGTCCATCGGTTCCAGCGGGTCCTGATGAGTCATCTGCGTAACCAATAATTGCAGGAACTCGTCTTTCCCCAGCGCCTGTGACGACCCGGTCGCGACAAGGTTGCCGTTACTGTCGGTTGCAACCGGTGATATAATTCCCATATTAACCTCCTAAGCCAGCCAGTTGACACCGGATGAACCGATGTACTGACGTCGGCCGGATATATTTACCACTTTATTTTGATCGTTTTCGAAATCGTCGGCATCACCCGACCAGCCGCCTCGACCATGGCCGCTTTCGCTGCCGCTGCCGTGCGCAAAATGTCGTCCGCCGTTGCCGCCCCCGACAGTAACCTGGAACGAATCGAGCTGAACGCCCTTGCTCGCCAGGTCGTCGATAAGATGGCTGATATTCGACTCGACCACGCTTCGGGCAACATGGCTGTCAACCACCATCCGCCCCATAATATTATCGCCCTGCGACGACAGCGTCAGCCGTACTGTCCCCAGGCTCTCCGGCTCGAGTTTGATAAACACCGTCTGGCGACCCTGATTACTGCCCGGTTCGATATTGTCCGGTACAACGAACTTCACGGGAGTACTTTCGCGCACCGCCTGGGTCGATTCGGATCTGGCGCTTTCGGATATAGCTGAGATCGCCGATTCGGGTCCGGCCGATTTGACCGGCTGTATTTCGACCGAACTCTCGGCATGAGACAGTTTGGCGCCGTTTTCATCGACATTCTCCGGATCAACCGCTATCATCGGCCTGTCGGCGTTATCGCGGCGTGAGTTGTCCGCGCCGTCATTCTTTACCGGTTTGACTTTATCAGTCGTTTCATCCGGTATGATTTCTTCCGGCGTATCCGCGCTTTGCTTTGCTCCGGCCGCATCGGCATCTTTAATGATGTTGCCGAACCCGTCGCGCCTCTCGGACGATTTATCGTTGGAGACTTTCACGCGGCTGATATTAAGTTCGTTTTCGACCTGCCCGAGAATTTTGTCCGCCTCGGCATACTGCGTGGCGTTATTATTATCGCGCGCCACAATAACAGCATCCTCATTGATGCTGATTTTTGCGGTCTTACCGTTCACCAAGTTATCATTCTGTCCCGGTGACGGCAATATATCCAAAAACTCATTATTATTCGTGATATTAAGCGTCTGCTTCGATTCGACTGGACCGTCCGTATGATTAATTACTGAGCCGCTCTCCCTGACGGGAACCGCAGATGTCCCGCCCTTATTCGACACGACATCGGCGTCAACCTCTGCTTTTGAATTCAGATTATCCGGCATTGCCTTAACCGCCAGTACCATATTCGATGATCCGTCGATCTTATTTGTATTTGATTCGGGTCCGATTAAATCGGCATTATTTTTTGCATTCCCCGGTATCGTACCGATATTGCCGTCGCCCTTCAACAAACCGGAATCGACCAGAAGTTTATCGGACTCAGCAAGCCCGCTCCTATCGATATTGATCCCGGCCAGAAGCTCGAGATCGACACCAATTCCGGGGGCCGTTTGAAGAATATTGTGCAGGATATCGCCGCTCTCGACCGGAACGGCATTCGTTTCTGACTTGTCGGCAGTTTTCATGTTGCCTTCAAGCGCCCTCGCGAATTCGCCCTCGACCGGTTCTTGCAGTTTACCGGATGCAACCTCCGCCGGCGCCTTACCGCCTTCGGCTGTCACATTTACCATACCCGGCATTTGCATAAAAGCGTTCATTAATCCTCCAGCACCGAAACCATTTCGGTGGAAAGCCTCGCCGCCCGTTTGGGAGGCATCAGACCCAGAATTTTCGAAGCGTTAGCTGCCTTCATACGCGGCAGAATCGAAACAATCATTTCATCCGAAAGGTTGGCAAACAACTTGGTCACCTCGTTGGCCTTCATACCGTCATAGAGCCGCGCCAGTTTGATCATCCGAGACGACTCCGCCTGTTCTATCTTGATAAGACCCTGATCGATTTTATACTGCATAGCTTCAAGTTCTTTTCTCTGCATGGCTATGGCGTTCTTTTCAACCGTCAGATCGGCCATTTCTTTCTCGATCCAGCTCAGCGTATCGACCGAATCCTGCGGATTCAAACCCAAACCGGCTTCATCCGTTTCGGGTGTCACAAAGAGAAAATCGAGTTCCCTCATTATTTCCGTGGTATCGATTTCCATCCTGGCGACATCTTCTTTGGTGAATTCTTTCGTCTCGGCTGTTTCGGCCGTATCGGTTTTTTCCTTCTGCGCCTTTTTGTCGGTCTGCGGATGTGTTTCGGCCGGATCGGTTTCAGTCGGAATTGTATTATCAGCGGCTGATTCGACCGCGACCGGAACATCGGATACGATCTCATTATCGAGCTTCGGCTCGCGATCCAGTACAAAAGTGAAAAGGACGGCCGCAACTGCAAACGAAACGACCGCCGAACCGACCGGAATAAGATATTTCTTGAATCGTCCAATCAGCGATACCTTAACGACAGCTTCGCTTTCGGCTTCGCCGTTAGTCTCGTCGACCGGCCTCTCGTTGACCTTCTCTTTTTCTGGTTCTTTTTTGTTTTCTTCAACCATATACCATTAGACCTGTTTATATTTTTCCGACAGATATTTAAGCATGACGCGTGCCAACGACCGCATCACGCCACACAAGATCATGCATCGCAACAACTTATCAGCTATTCAGACAATTTAAATGGATAGCCGCAACCCTCCCGATCGAGAAAACTTTTCCCGGTTGGAAGAGCATTTTGTTCGGATAATGGGAGAAATTGGAAAATAAGAAATAACAATATTACTGACTGAGAATCAGTCCGCTATCCTGACCGTCAAATACGATTCCGTCGCGCCGATAATCCGCATCTCGAGAATCTCTTTGCCGCCGCCGCATCCCTCGGGCAGGGCCACTTTCAGATAATTATCTGTAATACCCCAGAAATGCCCGCCGCTTCGCGCGCGATGTTCCGATATCACATACGCCGTTTGCCCGATCTCGCGTTTCAGCGCCGATGCATAATGTTTCTTCGATATCGCACGCAATACCGCGTTGCGCTCTTTTATAACCTCGGGATTGATCTTGTCAGGCATCTCCGTAGCCACCGTCCCGCGGCGGTCGGAATACGAAAAAACATGCAGATAATCCAGCAAACCGGAATCGGCCACATTTATCGAGCCGCCAAAATCGTCATCAGTCTCGCCCGGAAAACCGACGATTATATCGGCGCCGACAATCACATGATCGATATTGTCTTTTACATTGCGCACTATTTCGAGATATCTGTCCGAATCATACGGCCGCCGCATCAGTTTGAGGATCCCGTCCGATCCGGACTGAAGCGGGATATGCAGATGGCGGCAGACGCGCCGCCCGCCCTCGTTCATCGCCTCCACCAGCAACTCATCAACTTCCTGCGGTTCTATCGACGAAAGACGGATACGCGGTATCGATGTCTCTTTCAATATATACCGCACCAGCTCCGCCGGCGATTTTACCTCGCCGTACTTATATTTCCCGATATGTATACCGGTCAGAACCGCCTCATGATAACCATGCTCATGCAGCAAATTTATCTCATCGACTATTTCATCCGGCGGCCGGTTGGTCAATTCGCCGCGCACCAGAGGAATAATACAATAAGCACAGCGTTGATTGCAGCCGTCGCCGATTTTGATCCAGGCGCGGTTGTGCTGATGAAACTCGGCAATCGCCCGCGGCTGTTTGACATCCAATCCGGCCTCGAATAGATCGGGGAAACTGTCTTTCATGATATCGAGAATATTTTCCTTATCCTCGTTGTCAACCACCAGATCGACCCCGTTGAGACGGCGGATTTTCTCCGGGTCCGACTGGACATAACAGCCGACCACAACCACCTTTGGATCGCCCTCGCGCCGGGCGGCGCGGGATATAATGTTGCGGCACGAGGCATCGGCCCGCCCGGTAACGGTACAGGTATTGATAATATACAAATCGGCGCTGTCGTTGAACTCCACCCGTTCGAATCCGCACTCGATCAGTTGAGCGGCGATTCTCTCGGTCTCATACTGGTTGAGACGACAGCCTATTGTTTCCAGAGCAACTTTTTTCATCTCGCTATTATACGCATAACCGGCAAAAAAATAAAGCGGCGATTGCTCGCCGCTTTATATGTCAAAACGAAAAATGTATTCAAATCATACGCCGCCGGATTATTCGGCCGGCGCCGATGAAGCATCATCTTTCTTCGGCTCTTCCTCGACCGGAGCCTCTTCGGCCGCCGCTTCCGGCTCTGCCTCAGTCTCGACCTCTTCCGCCGCCTCCGCCTCCGGAGCTTCCTCGGCCGGAGTCTCAACAGGAGCCTCCGCCTCGGGCGCGGCTTCGGTTTCGGCCGGAGCCTCAACCTCGGTCTTTTCAGTCGATTCGGCCGGAGTCACCAATTCATCGGAATTTTCACTGATGACATCGCCCATACTAACCGTTCGCGTGGGATGCTTGGCAATGAACTGATCCAGTTCGGTCGTCTCGCGCTTCTTATAATACGCGGCCACCGAAAGCACAATCTTGTGCGACTGGCGATCCAGTTCGATCACCTGAAGCGGAATCTGCTCACCCTCGCTGAATGCATCGGCGGGGTTCTCCAGATCCGGCTTGCCGAGTTGATGCGTCGGCACAAAACCTTCGATATCGCCCTCAAGCTCTATCGTCACGCCGCGGTCAAGAACCCGCGTGATGGTGCCGAGACAATCGGTCCCGACTGCATACTTCTTGGAAATTTCCGGCCACGGATCGCTTTGAAGCTGTTTGTAGCCGAGTGAAATACGACGGTTCTCATGATCGATACGAAGAATCTTGATCTCGATCTTGTCACCCTTCTTCATCAACTCCGAAGGATGCTGGATGCGTTTGGTCCAGGACATATCGGAAATATGTATCAGACCGTCGATACCTTCCTCGAGCTCGATGAAGGCGCCGAACGCCGTCAGGTTACGGACCTTGCCCATAACCGGCTTGCCAACCGGGTATTTCTCTTCGATGGTTTCCCACGGATCCGGTTCCATCTGCTTAATACCAAGCGAAATTTTTTCGTTCTCACGATCGACCGAAAGCACAACCGCATCGATCTTGTCGCCGACATTCATGATCTTCGACGGATGCTTGATGTGCTGGGTCCAGGACATCTCGGAAATATGAATAAGTCCCTCGACACCCTTTTCCAGTTCGACAAAGGCCCCATAATCGGTGATCGAAACCACTTTTCCGGTAACCTTCTTGCCGATCGGATATTTCTCTTCGATATTTTCCCATGGATACGGGGTAAGCTGCTTCAGGCCCAATGATATACGCGATGTTTTTTCGTCGAAATCCAGGATCTTAACCTGAATCGTATCGCCCAGATTCACAAGTTCGCTGGGGTGCTTGATCCGGCCCCATGACATATCGGTGATATGCAGAAGTCCGTCAACACCGTCGAGATCGATAAAGACACCGAAATCGGTAATGTTCTTGACAATACCGTCACGCACCTGGTTGACCTCGATTTCGCTGAGAAGCGCCTCGCGCTTGGTCTCTCTCTCTTCTTCGAGAACGACACGGCGCGATACGACAATATTCTTGCGGCTCTTGTTGAGCTTGATAATCTTAAGTTCCATCTCGCTGCCGATTAAAGCATCGAAATCGGGAACCTGCCGCAAGGCAATCTGCGAACCCGGCAAAAAGGCATCGACTCCCATGATGTCGACCACCACGCCGCCCTTGATACGACGGACGATTCGCCCGCTGACAAGATCACCGGCGTCATGAAGATCGCGGATACGATCCCAGACCATCATGAAATCGGCTTTCTGCTTGGACAAAATCAACTGACCGTTGGAATCCTCGATCTGCTCCAGATACACATCGATTTTGTCGCCCACGGCAATATTGATCGGTTCCGTAAATTCGCCGAGCGGAATAATACCCTCGGATTTGAAACCGACATCGACAATAACATCGTCTTTGTTGACGCCAAGAACAGTGCCGCTGACTATCTCGCCTTCTTTGATATCCTGAATCGTACTCTCGTACATCTCGAGAAGCTGCGCGTATTCCTCTTCCGAATACTCGCGGCTGTCTATCTCGGTCAGTTTCATCGAATCGATAGTCTCGATTTCTTCCGGCGGCGTTACAACCTTGTCTTTTTTGGCAACCGCTTTTTCCGCCAACCGCTTGGTTCTTGCGGTAACGAGTTTTTCCTGCGGTTTTTCAAGAGTGTCAACTGCCTTGACTTCCTCGACCTGGCCGGTCTTCACCATCTTGACCTTGTGGGTCTTGGTCTTCTTGGCCTTGGTAGCTTTACGCTTGGTAAGCTTAGGAGCTTTATCACCTCCTGACTTTGTGGATTTTTTTTCAGTGGTTTTTTTGGCTTCTGCCATTGTTGAAAATTCCTCCTTCGTACTATATTTATCCCTGAGCACATAAGCGCCCGGGCGGGATATTCGCGCTAAATAAGTCGATTAAACATGTAATTTATCGACTGAGCCTCATAATATTGATTATATCGCCCTTAATGTCAAGCATTATAGCAATGATTTTAGGAATCTTTTTTGATGTCGGCAATCCGCCCCATTATATGCTCGGCCAGTATGCGATACCCTTCCTTGTCATTCTCACACTTCTCTATTTCGCTGCTGCCGATGGGCTTACCGAATGTGATACTGAGCCTGTCGCGCCCCAGAAAACAAGCCCCCAGACGATTTCCGCCGTGAATATAGGCCGGGATAACAGGCGCCCCGCTCTTCACCGCAATAATCCCGATACCCGGTCGGGCCGGAAGAAATTTCCCATGTTTGGCGCGCGTCCCCTCCGGAAAAATCAGCAGTCCCCCTCCACCGCTCAAAATATCTATCGCCTCGCCGACCGCACGGCGGTCGAAACCGCGGTGAATGGGATGAGCGTTCAAATTACGAATGATCAAACCGAGAAGAAACACATCAAACAACTCTTTCTTGGCCATAAAATGAATCGGGCGCCTGATTGAAATGGCCGTCAGCGGCGGATCGGCGTATGACACATGATTGCAGGCAACAATAAAAGCGCCCTCCGGCGGTATATTTTCGAGACCTCGCACCTTGAGGCGAAACACAACCTGGAAGATGGTTCGAACCAGCCTCCAGACAAACCAGTAAAAATTCATCATTTTTTGATAAAACGCGCCTGAACCAGCTTGATTATTTTATCAACCTGCTCTTCTATATTCAAATTAGTCGTATCCACCAAAACCGAATCACCCGTTTTGGTGAGCGGCGAATTGGCCCGCCCGCTGTCATATTCATCCCGTTTGGACAAAAGCTCCATCTGCTCATCAAGCGTCGAATCTATACCCTGGCGGGAAAAATCTATCAACCGGCGACGTGCCCGCTCCTCCAGCGAGGCCTCGAGATACACCTTTATATCCGCCTCGGGAAATACAACCGAAGTCGTATCGCGACCCTCGGCCACGACACCACCCTTTCGAGCAAGATCCCTCTGGCGGGCAACCATCGCCTTCCGAACACCGGCATGGGCCGATACAGGCGACACAGCCGACGTTACCTCAGGCGTACGGATCGCCTCGGTGACATCGGCACCATTGAGATAAACATGATTGACATCTTCTTCGGTCCGGAACTCTATCGTTATCCTCGATGCAATCGCTTCCAGCGCGCGGGCATCCTCGGGATCGACACCGTTTTCGAGCGCGAACAGTGTCACCACGCGATACATGGCCCCGGTATCGAGATAGGTGAATCCCAATCGCGCCGCCACCATTTTAGCGGTTGTCGATTTGCCCGAACCGGCCGGGCCGTCAATCGCGATTATTTTCCCCTCGAGGGCCGATAATTTGTAAGGTTTTGACATAGGCCTGCTATCGAAATTTTATTATTTGAAAATCAACATTTCTCTCAATAGATGTTTTAAATTATTTTAGTGAGTCGGCTTCCGGCGACGTGCCGTCGCTGTCCACATCAGGCAACCCGAACCACTTATGAGTAATACGTTCGTACTCGCCATTTTCCCTGATTATCGCCAGGGCCGAATCGATTTTACCCAGCAACTCGACATCGCCCCTGCGAACCGCCACACCATAATGCTCGGTCGAAAGCAGTTCACCCACTGTCTTCGCCTTTCCCTGACTCTTTATATACTCCATCGTCGTCGGATAGTCGTTTAAAACCGCATCGATATGACCGTTGTTCATATCGATAAAAGCGGCCCCGATATTGTCGAAAGAAAATACCGACAATCCCTCGAGCGATTTGGCCATGCGCTCCCCGGTTGTCCCCAGTTGCACGCCGACATTGCGGCCGCGGAGATCGTCAATCGACAAAATAACCGTATCCTCGAGCGGCACCGCCACTATCTGCCCGGCCAGATAATACGGATCGGTAAAAGCGACAATGGCCTCTCGCTGCGGCGTAATCGTCATGGCCGATATCACACAATCATATTTGTGACTCTTGAGACCGGTGATTATCCCGTCGAACGGCGTGATTATGAATTCCGTTTTCCATCCGTAAACATCACAGACCGCCGTGATAATATCGATATCAAACCCCTCCGGCTGACCCGTCTCCGTGCTGACAAGCTCAAACGGCGGATACGTCGCATCGGTGCCGATCTTAAGAATACCGTCCTGTTTCCACGCAGGGATATCCTTGTCGCCGCCGCAGCCGGACAATAATAATATCGCCGGTATTATGATAAAAAATATTCTGATCATAGTTGCACCCAATACGCCGCCTAAGATAGGCAGAATCAGATATCGATGCAACTTAATTTACAGCCGGGTATTGAGATTATTACTGGCAGACAGGATCAGGACCGGCCCGATAAAGATACTCAATAAGGTAAGTGATATCGAGAATGTCGATATTGCCGGTCTGGTTGCAGTCGGCCGCCTCAAAAACAGGCGGAGCCGGACCGTTTTTGTACAGAAAACTTATAAGATATGTAACATCGAGAATATTGATAATATCGTTGCCGCTGACATCACCGCATAGAAAACCGAGACAGCCCATATCCAGCGCCCCGACCAGTTCCGAACACTCATTGTTCTCGGGCAAACAGGGAGAAAGCAATGAGATATGAAAATCGGCGAGCAAAGCGTCGCAGAAACCGGGATCCATATACATATTGCCGTAAGACGCAACCTGGCCTTCGATACAGCCTATCCAGTCACCCCCGCCGTTACCGTAAACATTACTGCAACTGATATCGGCAAAGCCCGACGTATCGCAGTAAACCGCCTCGCCGTTGATATTGAAAGCTATAATCGTCCGGTCGATTGTCATCCTCGACCCGCTGCGACAACCGATCCCGGCCCCCTCGCCCCGCTCCACGAAATTGCCGGCAAAAGTGCAGCTGACGATCTCCGGCATCGACAATGAATCACACAAAATCGCCGCCCCCGGTCCCCGGAAAGCATAATTATCCACGAAAAGGCAGCCGTCGAACAAAGGCGACGCCATGTAGCAATAAACCGCCCCGCCGCCGTGCCAGACCGCATTATCCTGGAAAACGCAATCGAAGAATTGCGGCGCCGCGGCCGAATCGCACAATACCGCCCCGCCGCTTAACTCATCCGTCACCACCGCCGTCAACTTCTTGCCCCCGGGATCAATAATATTATTCTCAAAAATACAGTCGAAAAAGAAAGGTGAGGCATTATATATATAAATACCGGCGCCCCCGGAAGGCTCATACCCAATTCCGAGCAAACCACCGTTCCTGATGGTAAAACCGATCACCTGAGAACTGCTGTCCTCGCCGTTCTCGAAAATAAAACCGCGAAATGAACCGGTCGTATATCCGGCATCACAATCGATAATGGTTTCATCGGAGCCGCTCTCCGATATAAGCGTCAGCGCCTTGCCGCCAAAATTCAAATTGCGGTTTCCGTCACCCTTATATATCCCGGCCGTCGCCATAATTGTATCGCCCGAAATGGCGGCATCGATCGCATCCTGTATGACCGTAAAATCCTCAGGTATTTTTATCAGCGATGCTTCAGCACCGGTCAGGCAGATAAGAATAAACGCGGGAATAATTATCAATCTCAAATAAGCAGGCAACTCTCCCTCACTAATTTAGCCTCATATTATTACGAAAAACAAAACCATTAAGCAAAATAATAAAAATAATAAAAAAATAATTAATTTACTCACCCATGATTTCTAAATATGCGCCGGATTCAATCCGGATGCAGTAAAGCCCCTGTAATATGTCATTCAATATAATTAGATTGTCGGCACTTTTCTTCATTGGAATAAGCCGAATCATTAAAAAAGGGCCACCTTCAAGCGGCCCTGAGTGAATTAATAATACAAATATCAATAATATGTGATGGACAAATGCTGCAATCCCTTTTCGAAATAAAACGATACTTTCGTATCCGCCTCGCCGAATCCCTCCGAGACGAAGCCGCCTTCGCTCTCCACCAGTTCCAGCGCCTTCAGATACGATTCATATTCGGAACCCTCGATCTTGACGCCGCATCCTTCGGGAAGCCTGATCCGCACATCGGCGTTGTCGCCGCCCGCATGCACCTTGACCAGAGCGGTCCTGCTCCCGATTTTCATATATATATTGCCGTCGTCATTGTCAACCGTCAACATCTCGACCGGGATCATCTCCAGGTTCAAATCGACATCCGACTCATACCCGGTGCATTTTAACTGTAACGGAACCTCGTCTGTAAACGACGCCCGCCAGTCGCGGTAATAACCGCGCCCGCTGATAATAATCGGACTGCGCCTTTCACCGGTACTGCTGATTTTCAGTTCGGCAATACCATCACTTTTTTTGAAATCAATATCAGGTTTCCGCGTTGCCCGATCGAATTTGACCGAAGCCAGGTTTATACCGCTGCGTGAAACCGTCAGATCGCGCCGCCCGTGATCTATAACGGCGTCGATTTTCTCCACCGATTTATCCAACTCCGTTTTCCAGTTATATCGTTCGGTAAAACTCCGGCTCCATCTGTCCGGACCGACATCCACCGCCACCCATACCATCGCGGCAACCAGCGTCAACGGCGCCAGATAAGATATAAACTTCAATTTCGTCTTCGAAAAAATCTTCTCGAGACCGATGGCAATCAATATCAGCGGCCACCACTCGAGCAGATCCAGCCAGTAATCCCAGTCAAGATGACCGGACTGGTTCAAAAGAAGCATTACTCCGGCGGTGATTAACAACAGCCCCCAGCCTAATCTACTTGGTGTCATCTTTCTCCCTCCCGCTTGCTATGTCGTGAAGTGTTTTTTTTCGCGGCCGATTCATCAATACAATCAGCCCGGCCAAAATAAGTAAAACCGGCCAGAAATCAAGAAAACGCACATAATCCATGTCGACACTGCTCAGAAGAATAACACAGCCGGCAATGATCAATATCGCGCCTATTACAAGACCTCCAGCCCTCATTTAACCTCCTGAATATTGCCCGTCGAATCCGGCGAATCATCCCGCCGCTTGTGCGTTCCCAGAATCAACGCCAAACCGATCGCAATCAAAATGGCGGGCCAGAAGAAATCCCAGAAATCAAACCACCAGTAAATATTTTTGAAGAGAAAAACGGTGCCGATAGCGACAAGAATCAAACCGGGCAGGAATTTCCCGTAACTGGTCTCCCGCGGCGGCGGAACCTCCTCTTCGATTCCCAGCGGCCGTTTCGGAATCACGATCCAGCCGATTAAATAGGCCAGTAATCCAATCCCGTCGGCAAATATCAGCAGAACCGCGATTATCCTGATTATGGTCGGATCGACATTAAAATACTCGCCGAGTCCGCCGCAAACTCCCGCAATCTTGCTGTCAACATTGGATCTATACACTTTCTTATCCATGGGTGTCTCCTTGGATAGCAGTTTTGGTTTCTATTATTAAGATACGGAAAACGAATAAATAGGTTTCTATTTACTTATTGACTCGAGATCATCGATATAATCATCGATTCCCCTGGTTGCGCTCGTATCGGCCTCACCGCGTAGTCGATCGAGATATTCCAGCATCAAATCTCTCTCGTCGTCGATTGGTGTAACTTTCCCAAGCTGATAGAAAGCATCCGCCATATCATTAATGACAATATTCAGCGAATCGATGGAAAGCATCTCATACGCGCCCTTATCCGGAATCTCTCCCACGGCATACAATTTCGTACCCGCCCTTGATTTTTGCGCCGGTCCTGCCGAGGCAAACATATCGGGATACTTTTTCTTCAGGTTTCCCACCCGATCATAAGAATTCAAATAGGTCGCGATCTGCGGCCCGGTAAAGCCGTCGAAATAATCGGGATCGAGACCACGCTCGTTTAACTCCGCGTTCTGAACCTCCACATCATACATCGCCATGTATTCATGAACCGAAGGCCCCTTGCCGGCCTCCGACTCGGCCGAAATAACCTGCATCTGCACCGCCTCCATAGCGGGACTGTCGCATACAACCGCCTGCTTCCCGGCATCCTTTTTTTCGATTATCGGCTTTGTCGCTGTACCCAGCTCATCCACCGTCTCCGGTTCGGGCAAATCGAGCCCGGCCGGCGCCTTCTCGACAGCATCCGAATGTACCTGCCCCTTAAGCCGGGATACGTCGAACATTTGCTCTTCTCTGGTTACTGTAACCGCTTTGTCCTCGTCAATCGGAACATCATCTGAAACAGGTTTTGGTGTCGTAATTTTAGGCATCATTTTCACCGGCTGGTCGACCACCTCTTTTTCGCCCTTATCTTTCTTGTCTTTTACGGATGAAGTGCTAATTGACTCAAATACCATCCCGGACCTGGCATTCTCAGCGGGCGCAGATACACCCCTTAACGTATCAGGCTCGGCCACCCGACGCACATTTTCATCCAGCTCCGGCTTGACCATTTGGGGCGCCATACTCTCGTCATGCTGGAAGACACCGCGGGTCGTCTCGATCTCTTTCGACACATCGATCGACACATAGGCAATCAATGCAACCGTCGCCGCGACCGCCGCCAGCTTATAGAAAACATTGCGGTAACCTCGTTTCGCCATCGGCACAATCTTCTCCGCTTCCACCTGCTCTATCCTGTCGATGACGGCGTCTTTCTGCCCTTCCCAGTATGCATCATCCGCTTCGACATCGAACTCATCGGCCATCCGGCCCAGCGCCAGGAGCTTCTCATAGTGTGCGGTACAATCCGGACAGCTTTCAAGATGTTTCTCGACCGCCCCCCGATCATCCGCATCGAGTTGATGGTCGATATAACGCGACAGCAGTTCTTTTATTTTTTCACAATCCATAATGTCAACTATAAATAATCTTTAAGCATATCCACCAGTTTTTGACGAGCCCGGTACAACCGCGAATCAACCGTCCCGGGCGAGATGTCCAGCTCTTTCGCAATTTCATCATAGCTTTTTTTCTCGAACATCCGCAACACAAAAACCGACCGGTACGGCGGCGGTAACGAGTTTACCGCCTGTATAAAACGCCGATTATTCTCCCTGTTTATAATACGATTGAGTGGGTTAACCGAATGATCCGGGACCGACGCCGCAATATCGTCATATTCGGAATATTCCGAGGCCGGTTTCTCCCGCTCCTCTTTTTTGATAAGATTCAGGGCCAGGTTACGGGCAATTGTGGCCACCCAGGGGTAAAACGATTTGTCGGTGTCGAAACTTCCCAGCGCCGTATAACCCCTGACAAATGCTTCCTGAACAACATCTTCGGTCATATCCTTCTTCCCGAGCATCATCAAAATAAACCTGAACAGCCGCTTCTGGTATCTAAGCACCAGCCGGCCATAGGCATTCTTGTCGCCATCGACCGCGGCCAGAATCAACGGCCGGTCGGCGGCGGCGTTTTCCGCATTGTTTACAGATGATCGAGTCGTTTCTTCCCCGATTTTTTTAGACATGGGCTTTTTTCAGACGCTCAGAACAAATTTTATATATAAGTCTTTCTATTATAAGCCGTTCCGGCTTAATACGGCTGTTCTTCAAATCGAAATCAGCCGTCGAAATTTCCTCGATTATACTCTCGAGTTGCTCATTATTGAAACAGTGAAGTTGCTTATTGTATTTCCAGCTCATATCCCTTTTCCCGGGCCCGGATGATTTCCGGTTACAGGCCAGGTAGAGGCCGACAAAATGCTCGCCCATCCAGAAAATAAGCGACGACAGCTTTTCTCCTCTTTTAAGGAGAAAATCTATGACCTCCATCGCCTTATCATAATTCCCCTCGGCCGCGTGATCGGCCAGTTCGAAGACCTTGAACGCCTGATAATCCGATGTCACCATCGTTACTTCATCGCGCCCGACCCGGCCGCCCTCACCGACATAATCGATCAGCTTGTTGACCTCGGCAATCATACCGCCAAGATCGCCGCCGGAAAGACGGGTGATCATATCGAGGGCGTCGGGATCGATACTGATTTTGTTGTCATTCAGTATTTTCTGAATTCTCCTGCGGGTATCCCCATCTTTTAGCCTGGCGAATTCGACCGCCGCGGTCTGCTGGACGAGATATTTAAACAACTTGGTTGTCTTGCGGGGAACTTTGTTCGAGGGACTGCTGAAAATAACCACCCGGGCGGTATCTTTGGGATCGATCAGCGAAAGGATTTTTTTGATATTGACCTGCGACAGCGCCTGAATATCGGCGATATGAAACAACTGCCGTTCACCCAGCATCGGGATCATCGCCAGTTCGTTGAGTATATCTTCGAATTTATTCCGCGAGGCGGACAGATTTGTCTGGTTGGTTGTCTGCTGTGACTTTGGCAGATACCTGGCCGCGACCGCTTTCTGCGCCTCCTTGATTCGGTAATCCTCGGAACCGTAGAAGTAGTACACCGGCCGGAATTTTCCGGCCTTTATCTCTTTTGATAATTCACCCGGTGACACAGCCCCAAAATACGGCGCAAAGGGCGGTACTGTCAATCAAAAAGCTGATTTGTGGAAGGATTGTGATCACTGGACACCCAGCCCAGCGAGTAATTGTATTTCTGCTTGTAGTCGAGCGCCTTTTTCAGAAGCTGGCTGAATTCGTAGTGGCAGGTGCGGGTGGTGTTGATCTGCTTGATAACCTCGGCATTGTCGCCGTATATTTTTATCTCCTTACCCTTGAACAGCTTCTGGTTCATCTCGATAAACTCGAGCAGGGTCAGAAGCGAGGCGTACTCGGTATGCATCTTCTCGCCGCTAAACGGCGCCTTGAAGACGATTCCGGCCTTCGGTATCGAAAAGCAGACCAGCATCTTTTTGGCCGCGGCATCTTTGCCGTCACGTTCGTATGATCCAAAGAAACATTCCATAACAATGGTCTATACATCAAATTGCGTGCCTTTCCCGACAATACTCGACACGGGACCATACTACGTTGGACGACAACAACTTAACTAACTCCGCACAGATCGTCGAATCAGGCGGCATGCGATAAATCGGCCGAATTTGTGAAAATCGCTTCACAAACCGCAATCGAAAGTCGCGGTCGATGGTGATCGAAAATCTGCCCCCATGGCGTCAGGTCCTTTCCCGTCTCCGAATGGGATATGGACCCGACACCACTCAAAAAACTATCACCCCGGATTTATGATCCGTCTCAGACCTTGTATTCGCCGGTCCCCGCCATCGAAGCCTGCTCGGTTGCCACCAGCGTACTGTACGAATGAAGCATACCGTAGTTGTTCATCTTGATCGAATACCAGAGTATGTCATGGTTCCGGCTGAGATAGTGCTTGATTTCGTCGGCGACAACGACACTCGACTTTTCTTCGTTATGCACTTTTTCGATAATCGCCTCGTGGTCCTCGCGGGACAAAAACGAATAAACCGGGCTCAATGCGGTCGCGTCGACCAGATCGACCAGGTATTCCGGGTGGATATCTTCCGCTGTCTCGATTTCGATCGCGATATTACTGATCTGTGCGAATAGACCGCGCGGGCGACCCGGATCGGAGGCCGGATCACTGGTTATCACCGGAATATCTATCTTGAAAGTATTTTTGGCCGCAAAGCCGGATGATCCCAGCTTGGTCGAAGAAACGCAGTCATACTTCACCAGACATTTCTGTTTCGAAACCGGTGTCATCTTCGCCATAAACAACGGGTACTCGAGATTGATTCGCACCGATGTGGCGCCGAACGCCTCCTGATAATCGACTATATTCTGTTTGATGGCGGTCGGACTGATATTGTCCTTGTGCTTGTGAATCACCTGCACGAAGCGGTCGATCCAGTTGGCCTCGAACTCTTTCAAAATCCGAGCATGCACCGATATATCGGCGATGGTCGGCTGACCCTGGGGATAATCCCTCGTCAAAACCTTGATCGGAAACGGGAACTTGTACATCCCGACATCGACCATGTATCTTCTTCCGTCTGACATTGCTAATCTCCTGTAAGAATCTCCTTAATAAATAAATCCATATGCATCTTAATACTCATGTGCCTCTTCCTGTCCCTTGATCACTCTTATGGCGCCCATCGCCAGCGCCCGCATCTCGTCGCTTCCGGGATATATCAGCGCCCGGGCTATAAACGATGTCCGTTTCTTTATCATGGCCACGAAATCATCGTCACGGGCCAGCCCGCCGGTGATTGCGATGGCATCCACCTGACCCTCGAGAACCGCCGCGCAGGAGCCTATTTCCTTGGCCACCTGATAGGCCATCGCCTCATAGATAAGTTTGGCATGTTTGTCGCCTTCTTCTACGAGATGCTTCACTTCGCGCAAATCACTCGTTCCGAGATAGGCGCTGACACCGCCGTTGGTCATAACCAGCTGCTTGAATTCATCCTCGCTGTATTTGCCCGACAGCGCCAGTTTCAACAGGCTCCACTCCGGAATACTGCCACAGCGCGTCGGCGCAAACGGACCGTCGCCGTTGAGCGCATTGTTGACATCGACCACGCGGCCGCCGCTGTGCACACCGACGCTGATACCGCCGCCGAGATGAACCACGATCAGCCGGCAGTCCTTATAAGGTTTACCGAGATCCTTCGCCGCCAGTCTGGCCACCGCTTTCTGATTCAGGGCGTGGAATATCGATTCGCGTTTAATATCGGGCATCCCGGAAACAGTGGCGATTTCATCCATCTCAGAAACGGTAATGGGATCGACTATGTACGCATCGACATGAATCCTTTCCGCGATTTCCTGAGCCAGAATGGCGCCGAGATTCGATGCGTGAGCGCCGTAAACGCAGCTCTCCAGATCCTCCAGCATCTCGGCATTAACGCGATATGTCCCGCTGGGTATCGACCTCAGGGCTCCCCCGCGTGCAATAACGCAGGTGATCTGGTCGATACTGTAACCGTTTCTGTCGAGACATTTCAATATCAGCTCTTCACGGTATTTTCGTTGTCCGATTATGTCAGCGTATTTCGACAGTTCTTTGGCGTCGTGTTTTATTTCCTCATCGAATATGGGTTGCTCATCTTTATAAAGCGCGATCTTCGTTGAAGTCGATCCGGGATTAATCACCAAAATAATATTCTGCATTTAACTTTCTCTCCTGCGATCAATTCTGTCTTTTTCAATCAGGCCGTTTCCGGCAGATTAATACTCTCCAATGTTTATTCGCGGTATATTCTCCGCCCCTTATAATTTCACAGACATTTATATGCAATCGCGCTGCCAAACGGGTCATATATTTATTTCATTGCCATACAACGACATACGACACACGGGCCAATCTGTCCGCCAGCCCTCATTCTATTATGCAATACCTCACCATTTCATTTTGCAATAATGTTATTCAATTACATGTATTACCATGTAATTATTGTCATTGACATATATTGTCATGTTGTTTTTCGCTGTAATATTATTTCTTTCATGCGTTTACAGAGAAATGGGTTCGTTTCGTTTCTTTTGCTAAACGTACAATGTGATCGGCGGGTCCTCAGACCCGCCGGGTGTCGGGTTCAGAGACCCGACACCACCAATGGATTATTTGTAAACATCGTCATGTTTTGTCACACCTTTTTTCGTTGTAATTACATTGTTGTCATGCGTTTACAGCGAAATGGGTTCGTTTCGTTTTTTTTGGCTTTTCTTGTCATAAGCATTTAGTGTCAGGTCACAATTCCGGCCAGAGTCGAAATCAGGACCTGACACAACATTAAATGTGTCTTTAGTTCGTAGTTCAAGCTTTAGCTTGTCTCTTTTTGTTACAGCAACCAGGTTGCCTTAACCAGGACAGCGCAATACGCTGTCCCTACAATGACCCAATCCCGCACATTTGTGGTGCAAGGTCATAGTGTCGTTGTAGTGTTGTTGTAGTGTTGTTGTTTTGTCATATATTGTCATTTCTTTTTTCGCTGTACTATAATTGTGTTCATTCGTTTACGGCGAAATGGGTTCGTTTCCTTTTTTTTGTTTCATGCATATTGTGCCAAACCAAAGTGTATGGGCGACCCTTGCGGTCGCCCATGTTTGCCATGCGCGGGCGACCCCAAGGGTCGCCCCTACGATTATTTTGTCCGGACATGTTTGATAATCCAAAATCCACATACCAATATTTTCACTCATAAAAACAACACTCCCTTCATATATCCCCCTCAGCCCGCATTTACCACCAAACCACTACAATATTGAAAAAACGGGTTTGTTGATTACCAATGAGTTGCGGAAAAACAGGCGTAAAAAAAACGGGCGTTTCACCCGCATTTACCATCAAAGTTGTAGTGTATTGAGGTTATGAAATGGAATTGCGCTAGACTCAACAGATTTCTACCGCGCATTTAATCATGTTAATAAAGATTGTCGAAACCTCGCTCGCTTCGCTCCCGATTTTCAATCCATTAATGGATTGAAAACAGGGGTTTCGACCTACCAGGACTGGCACAACGTTAATATGTCGGAACCCCACCGTCCCCCGAAGGGGGACTTGGGGGATTTGATGTTCCCCTGATTTAGTGGACACTTTAAGTAGGTTGGATTAAATTGTAATTAGGAGGTGTCCAGATGGGAAAACGGCGGAAGTTTGATCGGTCATTTAAATTGTCGGCTGTCAGATTATTGG